>Ga0114998_10000274_pt1 | contig 36582 bp, 26 predicted proteins | sample ArcticOcean_MG_C_5_FD_87044 | JGI IMG/M metagenome (GOLD analysis project Ga0114998, IMG submission 87044) | Marine microbial communities from western Arctic Ocean - ArcticOcean_MG_CB4_138 | ecosystem: Environmental > Aquatic > Marine > Oceanic | place: Arctic Ocean: Canada Basin | collected... | reverse complement strand
CGTAAACACTAGTACAATTCAGAAAAACACTAGTACAATTCATGAAATAGGGGGGGAGAGGCCATGAATTATACTAGTGTTTTTTTAGACACTAGTACAAAATCTCACTGAAAAAAACACTAGTATAATTCAGAATCTCCCAAATCTGAGCTGCTAAATCTTAAATCTCGTAATATCTTTACAGCGTTGATAGTATTATTTATATTCGCTAGAGCGACCGCGCTTGTGCACGCGCTATACTCTATTCACTACTAATTAAGCACTGAAACACGCACGCACGCACGCACACACACACCTAAGAAAGCGTTCATACATTTATTAATATTCAGTATCATCTGAATCAATAAAACGTAAAAATTGACCATGTTGACATCACGTGCAGCATGTACTTTTGTATCTAATCGTAAAAGTAATAACAATAATGACAACAAAAAGAGAGGAAAGAACGCATCGAATACGAGGAAGATCGAGGCAATGATAACGATCGATGAAAACGAAAAGTGGTTAAAGACGACCGTGTATCCAGAATTCGGGTCGTTTCCGAACACGAAGCAAGGCGTACCGGAGCAATTTAATACCTTAACTAAGGAGGAGTATGAAAAAAATCAAGAGATTGAAATCATACACGGGCGATGGGCCATGTTAGCGGTATCGGGGGTAATGGCGCAAGAGAACGCCGGTGCTGGGCCGTGGTGGGAGGCCGGGAAAGAGTGCACGGCTACTCAGTGTCAAATTTCGTATGCCGGGTATGATTTCCAAGCGAGTTACGGTGGCGCAATTTTTGGATTGATCTTCTTCGAAGTGTTACTTTTAGGATCCGCCGAAGCCTATAGGACTGGAATTCTCGAGAATCCGTTCAACGACGGATTACCGATAAACACGGCATATCCTGGTGGCCGCTTCGACCCACTGAATTACGCGAAAAAAGAAAACCTCGACCTCATGAAAATCCGAGAATTAAAACACGCTCGATTAGCGATGATAGCGTGGCTCGGTATACTCGGCCAAGCGGTTTCCACGGAAGCCGGAGCTGTTTCTAATTTCCAGGCGCACATTAACGACGTCGTGCACTGTAACGTCATCGATCGCACCGGTTGCGCGTTCTTCTAGTTATATCATATAAAATCAATCATGCCGCGACGCGAACACGTTATAACAATACATACCACGTTATAAAAATTAAATCATCTCAAGTCGCTTATCAAAATCGCTTACTCCCTACTCTCTCTCTCTCTCACACACACACACACTCTTCAAGAATACGCTCTTCTCTCTCCCTATTAAATCCTCGCGTCCCTCGCTCTCGACTGCTCTCGCGCGCGCAAGTCAAACATATACACGAAATATGTCTCAAATCAGATCTCTCCTGCTGCTGATCTGCTTCAAACAGTCAAAGTAAAAAAACGGTCAAAAACTTCAACTGAAGCGATACATTTAAAACTCACGCGGCATATTAATCACTCAGCGAAGTCGAACGAGGACTGTTTCGGCCTCGTTTACCTGTTCGATACCTTCATCATCATCATCATCATCATCATCGACGACGACGTTAAACAACAACATTAACGACATTATTGAAAACATTATTAGTATAACAACAATAAAAACATTATTACTATAAGGAGTGCTGCAGATATAAAAAAAAATGTCGCCACGAAAGCGCGTGGTTCCTGATCCTCCCTCATCGCAAGTGAAAAGCGCATGCGATGCAGACGCTGAAAAAAGCGAGAGCGAAGGCGTAAAGCTGAAGCGAATGATCTCTTGGTTCCTATCGAGCGCGCGATTAAGTAATCGCCGAAGAAGGAAACATTTGCTCTCCATACCGGTCGCATTCGATAGGAACTCGTATCTCACGCATTCGGCGCTTTGGTGGCGAGACGCGCTGGCGATATCGTCCGCGCTTGATATGGGCGACCTGAGCAATGCAGCAGCAGCAACAGCAGCAGTAGTAGCAGGTGATGATGATGACGATCGTGATCGTGATCGCGATGATCGCGATGAGAAGGGAAAGCGTACGACTGCGGAGGCTGGAATGAGCGATTTATTACACGCCGCCGAGGCCGCGATGACTTTAGCGAGGGCGGTCAGCGGGACGCTGTTGGAAGACCTTCGAGCGTTGACGAGAAGTCTCGAGTTCTGGGAGGAGTTACGGGACGACAGAGATAAGGGGAGTTTGCGCTTTTTTTTAATGTTCCGATTAGGACCGAGCGCGTTCGTGAAAGAGGCGGCGTTTGTTTGGAAGAGGTTTACGTTGTTAGCGAAGAGGAGGGCGCGCCGCGCGGTTCTTCGAGTATCCGCGTCCGCTCGCGTCGAGAGTAGCGACGAGGTGTTGGAGACGATTTTACCGAGGCCGAGCGCGAGTGCGATCGTTGATGGGAAGGTTGAGGCGCTTGGGAAGTTGCAGAGGAGTTTAGCGAGTGCGGTTGCAAAGGTACACGCGAGGGCGGATGATTTAGTGAATAATGGAGCGTATAACGGTAGAAGGAGAAAAACGAATAGTTCGGGAGATGGCCGCGATGACGAAGAAGAAGAAGAAGACGGTTTATCAGAAGAAGAAAGAAGGATGAAGGAAGTAATAAAGACTAGAGAGGCTGTAGAAAAGTGTGTGAATGGGATTAACGAAGCGATTGAGATGGTAAAGACGACAACGATGATCAACGCCGAATATTGTGATGACGACGACGAGCATGATTATTCGTCATCTTCTTTAGAAAAACAACGACATCACTCTTCTTCTTCGCTTCTCGAGAAGAAGAGTTTTGATAATAACGAAGAAGGAGCAGAACAGAATGAAAATGAAGTGACGACACCGAAAAGACCGTCGTCATCGCTTGAACGAACGATTTCAAATTCGCCTTTGTTCGCGGGAATGATGTCCCATCACGCGTCGTCTTCACATAATCGATCGAGCTCATACGTTCCCCCACAGTCTATGATAAGTAGAAGTGGAACTCCGAAATCGGCGACGGCCATATTTGAAAGACAAAACGCGACATTGCAAAGATCAAACTCGTATTTTCATTCTCTCACAACGTTCTTAGGTGATATATTTTCATCCGATGCTGGAACTGGCGGTCAGAAAGTTGGTTTCGTCTCTCATAAGTTAAGAACGAGATTGATTAATGGATCTGGGGAGCCTATTTCGTTCCCGCTCGAAAACGATACGACTTGGCAAGTTATCGTATCAACGGAATCTCGATTCGCTAAAGTAAAAAAAGCCGTTGGACGGACGGTAGAAAGACATAGGAAACCGACAAAGTACGAAAGAAGATGGATTCCAGCCGCTTTACTTTCTATAATAGGCGTGAGTACTGCAATCGTACTCGTTAGAAAATCGTCTCTGTGCGGTTCAACAGAGTTGGAAGAAGCTTTGATAAATGCGTTTGAAACGACGCGAACGTTTTTCAATTCTTACATGAAAACGCCATCGTTAGAACTTAAGCAAGAGCTAACGAAGGCTTTCGATACGGGCGATCGCGCAGACGCAGCGGCTAGATTAGGCGAGTCTCAAGAATCTTTAGAGAGAATGTTAAAAGAGTACGTGAAGAACGCGACGAAACCAGGATTTTCCGAATCGCTCTCTCGCGCTTACCAATCCGTCGGCGCTTTAGTAACAAAAGGAGATAGCGAAAATGAAAGCGATTCGAATAATGTAGGTAAGGTCGATCCAATGTCTTTAGTCACCGCTCGAGTCGAGGAAGAATTGAAAGCTCCTTTGCAAAATATTCTCGGCGGTGATTTAATGCAACTCTTGCTCATTCAAACGCAAGTCATGAAAGTCGAAATGGAGGACGCTTTACTCCAAATGGATGCCGTCATGCGCGCGAATCGCTTGAACTTTGCTTTAATGGCATGTTTCCCAGCGACTTTATTCGTATACGGAACGTGGGAGTTCTCGAAAACGCTCGGTGCCGCTCGCGTGTTTCAAAAGAGACGTAAAGCGAGAGAAGAGATGCGTTTACTCGTCGCAGATGCAGAACGTTCGCTCGTGCGATTGAAAATGACTCGAGACGAATTCATGCGCTCGAAGAAACACGGTAGCATCAAAAACAACGACAACGATGCGAAGGACGTTTCGGATTCGGAGAATCTCATTTCTCGTTTGGAAAAATCAGAGCGCGATAGACGCGATCGTAATCACAACGCGAGCCCATACGTTGACGAAAACCTCGAAAACGAAACGTTCCACCAAGGCATGGTTCTATACGCCGTAAACGCTTTATACGCGTCGTGTCAAAAACACAAAAATCTATTCACTTTGAACGAATACCGAGGCGTTAAATTAGACGTCATGGCGCTCGCCGACGTAAGCGTCTCGATCGAAGGTAAGATGACCACGACGAATCGTTTACAGCGCGCCTATAAGTGCTTACAAGCTGAACCACATCGCGTTCCATCTATCGTCACCGGTCGATACCCTATCTAATCCTAAGAGAGAGAACTGACTATTTACAACTTAGGAGAACGTTTTCGTTGCACATCAAAAAAAAACTGCTTCTTCGTCATAATCATGTCACGCGTTCACCAAACAATCGTTCGCGCGATCACTTCACGAATCGAACTCGAGCTGTGCAAAGCCTCAAAAATCTCACTCAAAGATTTCCACGTTCATGTTCGATCGATGTCATCCTTGCCTGGTTGGAATAAGATTTCCGAATACGATACAGAAAATATCCATGGAATGCGGGCAAAATCTGTATCCAGAGATATGCTGGATCGTGCAGAGAAGAAGAGCGATGATGGAAGCTCAAAGAAGATCATCGCCGGTGCAATAGCGTTCTTAAGCGCGTTCTTTGCCGTGCAAATCGTCGGCGATAGATCTGGGGGCGAATTTAGTAATCATCATCCAGGTCATAAAGCGGATGGAGCAGTGACTGGAAGCACTGGTGATGATGGTCAAAAATCGACTTTGGTCGAAATGGACGCGAGGAGCTTTTTAAGGAAGATTTATGAGAAAGCGAAGGCGTCAGTGGCGCAAGTATCGCAGATTGTAGATTTCGGGGCAATGGAGATGCCAAAGATTCGGTCGATTGTATCGGACGAATACAGGCGCGAGGTATTCTTTGCGTATGAGAACAGGTTGAGGGAGCACTCGAACGTCGATAAGGTTTTCGCGTATTTCGCGAGCGAGAAGAACTCGAAAGGCGAGACGATGATGACGAAGGAGGATTTGATTAGGAGTGCGATTCCAGTGTATCAGAAGACGAGTATTAGGAGTGGGAGTTTGGAAGGCGAGGTTGTGAAGGATGATGATGTTGAGGGGAAGGATGTTGGGCACAGGAGGTCGTTCATTGGCGGCGAACGAATAGCCGCGTATTTCGATACGAATAACGACGGGATGATTAATTTCCCGGAGTTTGTTTTTTTTACGACTTTGATGAAGCTTTCGGATGAACAGATTTTACAGGAGTTTGTTAGAGCAGATGTTGATGGGAATGGGGAATTAGACGCCGAGGAGTTTGCGCAAATGATGCGGAGAATGCGGAATAGTGGGAATTTGAGACAAGACGTTTTAAAAGCGAGAACTGGCGTGAGCATCGAGTCGTCGAATTTGGACGTGCTAGGAAACGGGATTTTCAAGCATTTCTTCGTCAAAAAGAAGTCGAGATTTAGTGAAATCCGTTCGTTATTCTCATCGTCTTCTTCTTTGAATAATAAGAACAATAATAATAATAATAATAATAATAACGGTAATCGAGAAATCGATCGGAATAGAAAAATCACTTTAAGAGAGTTTCGCGAGTTCTTAAACGTAATCAGCGAAACACTCATCGATATGGAGTTTTCACATTACGACGAAAACAACAACGGCTGGATATCGTCGCGTGATTTAGGATACGCTTTAATCACGCGCGCAAACTCCCAAAAAACGCACCAGTACTTAGAACTCGTCAAAAAGCTCCCGGACACGAACGAAATCTGTAGCAGAGCGCAATTCCGTGAGTTCATGCGCATTCTAAGACGCTCGAACAAGTTCGAACTTCTCATACATAAACAACATAACAGCGAAGTCGCTCGATTAAACTTCGTCGAACTTTTAAGACAATGCTCCACGAAGAGCATCAATTTCGAAATCATGGACGCAATGACCGACGTCTTGTTCAGGATATTCGACGCAGACGCAAACGGGTCGATCTCGGTCGACGAGTTGAACGAAATGAGACGCTTAGTTTCCAGATAACTCTCGAGATCGAGAGCGATTGAGTGATCTGTATAGTAACCAAAAATTAGTTTATATACGTAGTAATAGAAGCCGCACACAGCGCGCGCAAGAGAGAGAGAGAGAGAGAGATCACCGCCAAAGCGTGCCGTCTTTGCGCAGCCGAGAGCGTCCTCGTAGCAACGGAAGCTAAACGAGAGCGAGTTTTCGTTGCATCTACGACGCTCTCGGCATAGTCCTCTACCGTCAGTATTATTAATGCTGTAATGTAAAATGTCAAATTATCAAAACAGCAAACGCATTTTATTGTTCGCCTTACAAAAAACGGTCTTTAAAAAATGGAGAAGCGGATCACTCTAGACCTTAATAAGCGAACGAGAACGAACGAGAACGAGGAAGAGATGTCATCATCCGATCAAACGAGCGCGGACGACGATGATTTCGAAAGAGAACCGAAGACGGATACTGAGAAAGTCGTCGAAGCGATGATGAGAATGGAAAAACGAAAGAAAAAGGAAAAGATGAAATTAAATAATAATAATAATAATAATAATAATAATAATAATCCTTCTCGAGCTGCTCCTGCTGCTGCTGCTGCTCGAGATGATGATGATGATGATGATGATGGTGCTATTAAATCGAAGGAGGAGATTGAGAGAGCGATGGAGAAGCGGAAACGGAAGAGAGTTGTGGGATTTGCAGACGATGTTTTTGAAAAAGATGATGATGAAAAAATGTATCACCGCGAAGAAGACGATGATGAAGCAGAAGAAGAAGATGGAATAAAAATGGAAGCGTTTGATATGAAAAAAGAAGAAGAAGAAGGGTATTTCGATGAGAACGGAAACTATGTTGAATATGAGAAGGAGAAGAAGTTAGCTGAAGATTCTTGGATTGACGACGCGACAAAGGCGGATTTGGAGGATTTTATTACGGGGAAGAAGATTTCTTCTTCTGCGAGATTGATTGAGGCGGAGAAGAAAGCAGAGGAGGATGAAGAGATGAAGATGGATCAGACCGAAGAGGGAGTTGCGAAGTTGAAGAGGAGGTTAGCAGAGCTTTTAGGGGATTCGAGAGAAACTGCTTTAAAGGCGATTAAGAGATTATCGGGCGAAGAAGAGCCAAATAAGAAGAATAAATACGTGACGAAACAAAGTAGTAGCAATAAAAAAACTAATAATAATAACAAAGGACCAACCGTAGCAACAACAACTACTACTAAACCGAAGAAGAAACTCGAAGGCGAGGATAAGAGAATATTTGACGAAATCACGACGATTACTTCGAGATTAGTCTCAGCCGGAGAATACGGCGCTTATCAAATCGAAAAATCTCAGCTCGAGAAATCGGCAAACTTGGTACTAAAACTTGAAGCTAAAACAGATTACGAAGAAGTCAAAGGAAAGGATGATATGTTTGCAGACTCGGACGACGAAGAAGAAGTAAAAGAAGAAGAAGTAAAACCAACGAGGACGACGACAACTAAGAAAATTTCATTAGAAACTTCAAAATCATTAAAGGAAGAAATTAAAACGTTTTCGATTAAAGAACTTAAGATGTGTTTAGATGTCCACGATCAAAGTACGAGTGGTGGTGATCGAAGCGATATAGAGAAAACGTGCGTAGAAGCAATAAACAAAACAAAACCGGAGTCTTACGTTTACGATAAATCAAACGGATTATATTTCAGTGAAGCGTCTCAAATGTGGTGGAATTGTAAAGCGAATTTGTACAAAACGCACGACGGAAATTGGTGGAAATATAACGGTAGTACGTTCGATGCTGCTTCGGAACCGATATAGTAATTTAGTTTATTATTAGAAATATATAGGTACCTAGTACTAGTAATATACAAAATACAAATCATACGCAAATCCCTCATACGCGTAATACGTCAAAGCTTCTACCAACCTCTCTATATAACTCCATCGTCTTCCTATCTACGACGCCTTCGCCGCCCGTCTCAACTTCATACGCTTGCGCGTTCACAATAAACAACACATCATCTCTCACGCCAACATAATTATACACCCTCTTATCTCCATGCGTCGTAATCAATCTATATTCGTACTCATAAAAAACGGTTTTCGTCTTATACGACTCTCTTTCGCGTTCGTTTAACATAAAAGTCCCTCCCGGTACGGTCGTTTGCTTTTGACCCTCGGCCTCGATTAACTTCCTTCCGATCTCTTCTACGCTCCCAAACTCTCTCAACGTCTTTATCCTCACCGGCATTACCGTAATCCCGATCGTTTGGTATTTCACTAAAGGGTTCTTAAACAACGCCTGCGCTCCGGCTTTCTCGATCTTCACCCACTCTTTTGGTACTTTTATCTCAAAGTTGTTCTTGTCGTCCTCGTACTTCATCAGTACTGAACTCTCGTCACTCTCGTTCATGTCATTATCTGCGTCAATGGTGTCTTCGTACGATGCTGCATACTCTTCAACAGCAGCAGAAGAAGAAGCAGAAGAAGAGGCGTAACTCGCGCTCGCGTTCATCGAAAACATTCGCGCGAAGGCAACCGAAGATCCAATCAAGAACAGATATTCCCTACGACTCCTTTCTTGACTACGATTTTCTTCATCGTTCGCGCTATGACTCTCTTGCGCCAAATCGCTTCGTCGCGTGCTTCTTTGGTAATTATTTCGAGACGCGCGACGCAGGTTTACGCGACGAGCGCTTTCCACGACTTCTCGATTACTCGACCGCGTTGTCGCTCGCATTTGTATCCACGAGCAGCACGAATGGATATTTACGCGAAATTGACTACTGTACCGTATATCACACCTAAATGCCGACGCTTTCAATGAACAACGCCTCTCTCTCTCTCTCTTTCTCTCCTATAAAGCACTGTCTCAATTCAATCGACCAGATAACGATTAAATCAAGAAAAGTCGTTTCGAATCGATATAACACCGATGCTTTCAATGAACAACGCTTATTATTCTCTCTCTCTATCTATCTCTCTCTCATAAATGTCTTAATTCAATCGACCTATGACGACTAAAACAGAATGGATGTATACACGAAATTGACTGTATCACAAAATCCTGATATGCTTTCAATGACGAGCAACGCCTCTCAATCTCTATCTCCTATGAAGCACTGTGTCTCAATTCAATCGACCGATCAGCGATTAAATCAAAGGAAAACTCTCTCTCGTCTCTCTCTGATGAAGAAAACTAACGCAAGCGAATCGTCTTGGCCGATTTCGTCTTATTTAAATCGGTTCTTTCAATGACGCAATCTTTGTCGTTTCTTTTAAAAACGAAGAATTCGTGATTTCAGTTCATAAACGATAAATCGTGACTTTGCACTGGAAAACAATCGATTAAGAACGCACATGGTTGCATAAAATGGCCAACGAAGAACGAGAAATGCAGCCTTTCTCGCTGGACAACGAGAATCCAAACGTGAAACATCGCACGAGCTCGATCTCAGAGGTCCACGAAGCCTTGAAACGTAAGAAACTGGAACTCGAATTCGCAAAGGATGGAACGAAAAGGGATGTAATAGATTCGATCGAGATCTTCGATCACATACGAACGATTAACGACCCTGAACATCCATATTCGTTGGAGGAACTATCGGTCGTATCGATTAAGGATTGCGCAGTGGATGACGAAAAGTCGAGAGTTTTAGTGAAGTTCACGCCAACAGTACAACACTGTTCGATGGCGACGTTGATCGGTCTGAGCATTCGAGTGAAGTTATTGAGGGCGTTACCGCGCAGGTTTAAGTGCGACGTCGTCGTGAGCGAGGGCAGTCATGCCAGCGAGAGACAGGTGAATAAACAATTGAACGATAAGGAAAGAGTAGCGGCGGCGTTAGAGAATGCGAATTTATTAGAGAAGGTCGAGTTAACGCTGAGCGGGAAGACGGCGATGTAGAAGTCTACCGTACTCGACGTTGATAAGATAATTTTGAAATCAGAACAATTTACGTTGATCTCTTCAATCACTGATGGTCGCTTAATGAATAACAAAGACCAGCTTTTAAATTCTATGATTCGATTCGGACCGCAGAGAAAGACGGTGCTGCTGCGAAAGACCAAGCCGAGAAAAGCGGCGAGAAATTCAGCGGTGAATTTACGATCGACGCGAGCGATAAGTCTGGCGTTCGAGTTCAGATAGACTCGAAATATGAAACTGATTTGGCTTTTTTATTGCCCTCAGAAGCTGTTTAAAAACAGTTGACGCAATTTGGGATACACAGGTATCCTTCATACCGATATCTCACTTTGAAGCACGCTTACTAGAGGTAAAGTAGACACACACACACACGCACACACACACCCACACACACAGAGAGAGAGAGAGAACAGGAGCAGAGAAGCAAAATTGTTACATATATATACCCATAGAAAACAAATATAATATAGTACATACCGTATCTTTCTATATCGCGTCTTGCTTACTCGCTTCTACTTTTTGTTTGTTTGCCCTTTTTTACCGATTTTGCTCTTTCTTCAAAAGTTCTCCCCTCTCTCTCTCTCTCTCTCTTTGGTTAATAATCGCTCGTACTGCGCACTGAAACATAAAAACGAACGACTGTCGAAACAGGGAATCGATCTTAGAACTGTTTTGTTTGAGAATCGATCTCTCTCGATCTCTCTCTTGTGCGGAAAAAAAATATAATTCAAGTTTTGATTCTTTCGTCGTCTCCGCGGCACCGATACAAAAAATCGGAATGCGTGAAAAGGGCGCCGGTAATAATCATGGCATTGGACGAAAACCATCATCAAAAGCATCGTTTGCGACGACAATAGCGTCATCATCTCTTGCGCGATCGAGATATAGAATTAAGAAAGTATCCGCTGCTTCGATTTTGTTGATGGCCGCTACTACTGCTACTGCTTCTTCCTCATCGGTTTTAGCAGAAAATAACAATAGCGGTAACGAGAGAGAGGGACTGACTGATTTGACGTTCAAAAACGCGATTAAGCAATGCGGGAAAACGAATCCAGTAGATGGGATGTGCGTGGATTTACCAAAGTATGGCGCAATGCCTGACTGGGATACTTCGAAAGTGACCGATATGTCAAACGCGTTTGCGCAAACGACGTCTAGGAAAGGACAGCCAAAGTTTACTGAATTCCAAGGATTGATTGGTACGTGGGATACTTCGTCCGTCACATCGATGCGAAATATGTTTGAAGGATGTAGAGATTTCACTGGTGATGGAATAGAGCATTGGAATACGGAGAAAGTTGAGGATATGAGCGGGATGTTTAGAAACGCGAAGGCGTTCAAGGCGAACGTGTCCTCTTGGAAAGGAAAAGCGACTGAGCAGCCACAGAAAGACGTGTTTAGAGGCGCCGAGGCGTTTGTAGTAACGTTTGCGTGTGAACACGACGAACAAGGCGCGATCATGAAGACGTGTATTAAACCTATCGTGGAAGAAGACTTGAGTTCTAATAGTAGAAAAGAAGCGATGAGCGCGGCGAGCTTGGGAGATAAAGCAGAAAAGAAGAAGCTTACCGATGAGACTTTCAAGAATGCAATCGAAGAGTGCTTGGAAGAATACCCAATTGGGGGCATGTGCAAAGGTAGTGAATATGGGATCATGCCTGATTGGGACGTATCCCAAGTCACCGATATGTCTCGAGCGTTCTACGATAAATGGGATTTCAACGGTGACTTGAGTAAATGGGACGTATCGCAAGTGAAAAACACGCAAGAAATGTTCTACGGTGCTGATGCATTTGATGCAGACATATCGAATTGGAACGTGAAAAATTTAGAAAACGCTCAAGACATGTTCCACGATGCAAAAACTTTTAATCGACCTATCAATCGCTGGAATACTGCAAAGGTGATAAACATGAGCGGCATGTTCATGGGCGCGAAAAAGTTCAATAGCGATATTTCGAACTGGAACGTCGAAAAAGTGAAAGCCATGCGAAACATGTTTTCCGACGCGAGTAGTTTTGATCAGCCAATCGGTAAATGGAACGTGAAATCATGCGAAGATATGCGATTTATGTTTAGCGAGGCTAAAATGTTCAAGCAAAAAATTCAAAACTGGAAAGGACCGGCTGCGAAAGAGGCGCAATTTAAGATGTTTAGCGAAGCGTATGGCTTTTTAGGAAAATTCAGATGTGACGAACAAGAGCACGGACCGCCTCAATCTTGTCGCCCACGCGCTATTTACAACGCGCTCGCGGCGTTGGGAGAGAGCGATTCGGCTTTTAGAGCAGCTTTAGGCGAATCAGATGTTCATTTAGCGAGCGCTATGATGTTCAAGCATTCGCCATTAGCTGAATCCATCGCTTTGGTAGCGTTTATTTGCATCGCAATTGCGTTCGTAACAGTTCATTATAGAGAATTCAGTAGTCAAAATAAGAAGAAACTCGGAGCCGTGAAGTACGACGAAGAATCCACGCGTCTGTTGCAATAAATAATAATAAGTATCTACTACATATATTATTATATATTCTATAAAATTACAAATCTAATACTGGATTCATCCAACGTTTAATCGAAAAACATCGTTGAAAATAAAAAAGCTCCCCGCCGGTAATCCAACCGATTCTGTCGGCATCAACTGAAACGTCTGCGCAAATTTCTGCGGCTGCGTCTCTTCGTCGATTAACAAATTCCCACATATAAACACCAAAACTCCCCCGTTCGGTGTCGGTTGCGTATCAATCGTAACAACTTGGTGTTGTACTCTTTGGAACGGAAGTTGTTGTAATTTCTCGACTATTTGTCTCGCGCCTTTGTATTGACCTGGCCGTGAGCTCGAATGTTCGAAATTTAACATCGAATGCGTTTCGTTATAGAGTTGTGCGAGCTGTGATCGATCGCTGTCGAATTGTTGATAGTAATGTTGTGCGAATGCCTACACATTCAATCACGTATTGTTTTCAAGTATTTCGTTAAAATGATGAAGAAGTTAATGACATGTCAATCGTGTTTATTATCATTTATTGTTTAAAGCAGAAGAAGAAGAAGAAGAAGAAGAACGCGAGGGAATACAAAATCTAATCCGTTCCACGAGCAACGAACAGTCTTCCTTAGACTCAATCGCTCGTTAAACACACAGGCGCACACGCAAAGAAGAATAAGACGATGGTTTCACTGACCTGACCGACTTCTTCGAAGTTGGCGCAGATATTATCAACCGCGTTTGACATTATATTTATTTACTAAACGAGAGCGTTAGTTTAATGACGAAAACAGAGCATACTGATTATTGGGTACGAGCAGCGAACGAGAAAGTGTTCCTATGTTAAGTAAGTAAGTTTTTCAATTATTATAAATTATTTTTCCTTCCTCTCTCTCTCTCTCTTTCTATTCGTGTGCACAACCTATTGTGTGTGTGTTTGTGTGTTTAAGTGTTGCTGCTCTCGTCATTCGCGAAACGCACTGTCCGCAAACTATATAAAACTCGCTACTGTATGCGAGAGGCGAGACGATTTTCAGCTCATTCTCTTAGCTCTCAATCTCAACCCTCTCTCTCTCTCTTGCTCTTATTATTATTATTATGTAAATCTCACTCTATAAAACTAATATAAATCAATATATATATATGAAAGTTTTAATTTGATTATAAAGCTTCTTTAAACCCAGAGAGCTGATCGATGCCCATAGCGGACATGATGGTCACCGTGAGTTCCGCGCCTTCTTCAAATTTCTTTTGCACTTCGTTCGCCAACGCAAACGCGGTTTCCCCGCATCTGTCATCCGGAAGCTTCAAGTCTTCTCTCGTATCTCCCTTTTCATCCATCAAAGACATGTGGTCATCGTCATCGATATCGAGCAACGTGTATTCGACTTTTGTGACGACTGGGACTTCCAAGTTATGACTCGACGGGACGAGTTCGTCGCAGCGCTTGCCGTTGAAGATGTCTTCGGCGACAAAGTGGCACTTCGCGTGACCGTGCTTGCCAGTCTTGGACGTGGAAACGTCAATAATCTATATTTATTGTTAAAAGTAATAATAATAATAAGTATAATAATAAGTATATATTTGAAACTCGTTTTGTTTTTGTTTCGTGCTTTGTTGTTTTTGTTTGTCGTAACAAAAGAGGGAGAGCGAGATTCCAAATCATCTGCGGGAGCCCTTTTTCAACGTCGCGCGTTAAACGTTTCAATCGATGAGACCGACGTTATAAATGAAATCATGAACACTCACACGTAATTAAACGTAGGAATACAACGCGCGTTCGATTATATCACTTAAAAAACCTGAATCAAGTCGCGCACGCGCGCGCGCTTGCTTTAAATCACGAGCCGTTCTCTCGCACTCGAGCACCGTAGTAAAAAATAGGCGCGCAGTAAAAACATACCTTGCAAGCACGTCCTTTGATGCAAATGAAACCACCCTTACGGCAAGAACCGGCTTGCATTGGGACAGTTTTAGAAGCCCCGGCATCGGTGGATTCGAACGTTTCAACCTCGTGATCACTCATAATTCGTATAATATATTAATATAGTAATAACCTTTTTTGTGAATTATATGTAAAGATCGAATTAGAAGAAAAATTCCTCTGATGCAAAAGCGAGAAAGAGTCGATCCCTTGATGAGAGCATGAGACGTTGAGAGCATTGAGACGTTGAGTCCGTGATGAGAGGTTTCTTATAGAGAGCATAAAATAAAGCATAAATATCGCAGTACCATTTTCTTATTATATAAAACACATCATTCTTCATTTCGTCGTATCTAAGATGTACGTTCTAAAACTCGCGAGCATTTTTTCGTAAGTCGCTCGTTCTTTCTTATAGACGTTATCTGGAGCCGCGATTATGAACGCGAACAATCTCCCTGTTCCATCAACAGTCGCCTTTACGCCATAATACGGATTCGCTTCGATATCATAAGTCACATATTCTTGTCCATCAATCGTGGATCGTTTCGATTTCAAGTTCCCGCTTAATAAAGCGTCCTGTAATTCCGGGTCAGACCCGGCCAAGGCGTTGATCGTCGTCTCTTGTAACGAAAACTCTTGCCCGTCTTCGCCAGCGCGGTTCAAGGTCACGCATACGGCTCTGACATCTTTCGAACTCCTCGGTCGCCAATGTGAATCCCATCCAGCAGAGCCTTTCTCGACCTTCGAAGTCGCTTCTTCCTTCCAATCTGAAGGTACTGAAAACGAATATTTCGCTCTATTTTCTGTCGTCCCACCTACTTTGCCATACGTCGCCGGTGGTTCGGCTGCGCCATAGAACGTCACATACGTCACTTGCGCTTTCTGTACATCATCGGCCGCACCTGATGCGGTGCCATATGCTGCAATCGCATTGTTCGGCTTTACTAAAGCAATAGCTGCAGCAAGAGTTGCGATTTGTCTTCTTCTGTTCATTTTTATCACATCGTTATCATTATCAATACTATTATTATTATTATTATTATTATTGTTACTATGCGCGTAGTTGTTGTTGTTAATAGTATGATTGTTTTCTCGTCGTCGTCGTCCTCGTTGTCGTTCTTGTTTGGTTTGTGAAACTTTAATTCGTGCGGTCGTCGTCTGCGCGAACATTTTGAGTTTAGTTTTTTCTGACGAGGATTGAACGTAAAAATCCAAACTTGCGCGATATGCACGTAGTAGTGTAGCACCTCGTTAGCTTCGTCGCACAATCTCAAAAACGAAAGGACTGAAATGCAGGTGTTGCATGTAACGAAAATACCATAGACGATAGAGTGATTCGTATTTATTTATTTTTCGTAATATGTAATGTTACAACGCGAAGACGACTTGATGAGCGCGGGAGCTCGATTTATATCGCTTCGCAAAACGCGGCTTATCAAAACGTCTTGAGATGATATCCGCGCACTAGGACCGTTTTTTTCCATCCTCTTCACTTTTTTTTCGTTCATTAATGATGTCCGCCTCCTCCAACACGTTTATGTACGAACCATTCGTCTCCGATTAACATCGGCCCTTTTCCTTGCTCGAGCCGTCCCCAAATCACGATCGAATCATCATCCGGATCAGTCACTCCAACTACTCTGTAATCCATTTCCGACTCTACGACACACGGCGCGTCCTTCGTTCCTTTCGGCGCTCTCGTGAAATCGTAATGGTCAAAAATATCCTTTCCCTTTGCGAGGCCCTCGAGCTCGGAGCGATATAAACCGGTCGAATGTTCGAAATCTGTGACCACTGCATCGGTCGCGAAGGACGACTGTGTCCATGGAAGATATACATAGATCATCATTATCACAGTGAAAGAGAGAGAGAGAGAGATTATTCATTTGTCAGTAACGATACGTATAATAACGAGATAACGTAGCACTCCTTCGATCACAAAAACATAAACACGCGTTGCGGATCAAAAACTGCCCCTCAGAAGTCGATCCGATCTCCTCCCCAAACACACACACGAAGCATTAAAAAAATACTAAACATAAACGAATAAAACAGTATCGAAACGGAACGAACCTTTTCCACGAAAATTCCGGGTGATAACGATGAAGGAGCGCGAGCAGCGGCAGCTCTTTGCGAGAGCGACGCGCGCGATTGCACCGCGCGTTTCGCGAGCGAGCGCAGCATATTTCTGTCCCGATGTCCCGTTTTTGTTTTCCCCTTTGTTTTTGCTGAAATGCTCTGAAAATCTGAAAAAGAGAAATACAGGAAAAGTAGAGTTATTGCTGTAGGGAAAAAAACACGAAGCGCATCAGGGAAAACGTTACTTCTTGTACGCACGAACGCGAACGTTAAAAGGTACGCTCATACAGTGGAAAGTAGTACTCATTAATATGAGAGTGATTAGATTCACGGTCGATATCGCGGGCGATCGTGTTTTTTTTAACGAGCGCGCGCGTGTGAATTTTGTTTGTGGAGCGCGAAAAGAGCGCGATTTAAGCGCTAATCTGTGTCGTGCGAAAGAAATTGATAGAGATTGATGAATGGAGGGAACTATGTATAACTCGACGTTATGGAGTGAAATGGTTTCTTTTGTGCGTGTTTTGGTCTTTTAACGGATTCGTTGATCTTCGTATGTTGGTGCTTTCACGAGCGCGCATTCGATTTCGCGAACGCATGCGAGAGGAAGAGAAAGCCCTCTTCGCACAAAAATCGATTAGTAAATCGTGATGAATAGTTTTACTGACCACTCCCTTCTCTTCATCTCTTGTTTTTCCACGCGAACAGATATTAATATAAATAACATAAGCAAACATGGGTCGTATGCACAGCAGTGGTAAAGGGATGTCTAAATCATCCCTCCCGTATAAACGATCTGCGCCAGCATGGTGCAAGATCACTCCAGATGAAATCAAAGACATGATTGGGAAGATGGCGAAGAAAGGTATGACGCCGTCGCAAATTGGCATCATCTTGAGAGATTCGCACGGCATTCCGCAAGTCTCATCCGTCACGAACTCTAAAATCATGCGCATCTTGAAGGCTCAAGGTTTGGCCCCGACTCTACCGGAGGATTTGTATTGCTTGATCAAAAAAGCCGTTTCAGTTCGTAAGCACTTGGAAAGAAACCGCAAAGATATGGACTCCAAGTTTCGATTGATCTTGGTCGAGTCCAGAATCCACAGATTGGCGAGATATTACAGACTCGCGAAGAAGTTGGAGCCGAACTGGAGGTACGAATCTTCAACCGCCTCGACGCTCTTGACGAAGTAAGGTGAAGAGAGAATCGGTAAGAGTAAGAGATATAGCTTTAAACAACGTGGGTGGGAGTGAAAGAGAGTAAGAGAGTAAGAGTAAGATTACAACAATTAGCTAGATAATTTCAATATTATATTAATATAACTTAGTAGCATATATACATAAAATGGATATGTTATATCTCGTCCTATTCATACGCGCGTAAGCAAGAGAGCCCTGCCAATCCAGTCCCCATTCTTTCACGGGACGCAAAACTTATTCTATAAAAAATGTCTTCCTCTCGATCACCCGATAACCGTCGCAATACGCGATCTAGAAGCGTTACCCCAATCAAACAACTAAATACTGCTACTACTGATTTGAATCCATCTCCATCTCTTACGAAGAATGAAGAAGAAGAAGAAGAAGAAGAAGATTCTGGGGACGAAGACGAAGATATCCAACAAACTCTCCTAAAGAAGAGGAGGAATATTATTAACGAAGAATCTCCTACTGAAAAACAAACAGAAAAGAAGAAACAGAAAATCGAAGATACTGATGATTACGCGCACGATCGTGATGATGATTATAAGAACGCGTACGCGGAAACGAACCTAGTGAAGACCGAATTCTTAGAGCACTATAAATATTTGAAGAAGGTATCCATCGAGAGAGAGCGCGAGAGCGAAGGGTTGAAAGCGATGTTGGCCGAGTCAGAGTTGAAGAGAGTGAGTGCGGAAGCGAAATTGATGCTACAGAAGAGAGTAGATGATGACGATGATGATGATGATAGCACTCCTAATGATGGAAGAAGAAGAAGAAGAAGAACGAAAAGCGTAACGCCTTCGCCCGAGAGAGGAGGACGAAGCAAAAGTAAAGATCGAGAACTCGCTGTGATTATGCATGCTAATAATAATAATAATAATAATAATAACGATAATGATGATAATGAAAATCATCACGCGATAGTTTTGAAATATAAAAAGGAAATCGAAGCTCGCGAACGAGCTGAGGGCGAACTCGAGAAACTTCGCGAACAATCGGTAAAGCTAAAAACGAGAGTAGCCGCTTTAGAGAAGAAAGTCATGGACGACGAAGGCGATGATATGGAAGATGTAGTGAGGGAAGAAAACGAAGTCATTGAAAAGATGCGCAAACGCTTGAACTCGTGCGAAACAGTAAACGCAGAGTTAGAGATGGAAGTCCAAGATTTACGCTTCTCTTTGAACGAGAGAAAATCAATCGAGGCAAAATTAGAAGAAGCTTTAGAAATTAATAAGGAGTTAAAGAAAGCGTTTAATGCAGAGAAACAGCGCGTCTTAGAAATAAATAATAACAATAATAACAATAGTAACAATCAATCGATGATGGCGATGATGAATAATAACGATGATGACGAAAAAGACCAGTTGATTAAGATCCTTCGCGAAGAGTTGAAAATTTTAGAAGCATCCGCTTCGCAAGGAGAAGTTTTAAAGAACAAAATGGTATCAATCGAAGCTTTGGAAGAACGCTTAAGGTCGACTGAAGCGAAATTGACGCGTGCAAAAGAGAAGCTGCGTTCGAAAGAGATTGAGAACGACCAATTATTGTCGTTGAAAGATAGTAGCGGTGATTTGAATAATAATAATGATAATAATGATAATAATAATAATAATAATAATAAGCTGATTAGAAACGATATCGAAATCAGTTCTCTGCAAACGAATACAATAGAGCTTTCGGAAAAATTAGCTGAAACTGAGAAATCATTAAAGGTTGAACGAACAAAAAAGGATTCGTTTGAACAAAAATGGAAACAGGAAGAGATTGAAAAAGAACGTATTGAAAAGTTGTTCGAGGAGGAGAAAATAGAAGCGATGCGTTTGAAATCTGCGATTGATTTAAAAGAAGCCGAGATTGAAAACTTGAAAAAGATGTCCGCGAATGATGACAAGTTTCAAAAAATCTTGCAAACAAAGCAAAGTCCGTTTACGAATGAAATAATTCGAGGCTTGGAAAAGGAGATTATTTCCTTGAAAGCGGCATCTTATAACAATAACAATAACAATAATAACAATACTAACAATAACACAGAAATTGAAAAATTACAAAAGAAGGAACAGCGTTTGTTGCAAGTTTTCCAAGCGACTACGAATAAATTCAAAGATGCGGTTAAATTATTATTCGGGTATACTTTAGATTTAGTCGTAGCATCTACTGATACTAATAATAAAGGCGGCGGTAAAGTTCAATTCGTCGTCACGAACGAATTTTCGTCAAGCGGAAATAATTTACCAATCGTGTTCGATTACGATGAAATTAAACGCTTTGTGAAACTAGAAAAGAACGATCCGAATTGGGCGAAACAAACAGAACACGTGAAGAAGAACTACGATTTTTATGAAAACACTTACGAAGAAGAGAGCGGCTTCGTTGCCGCGTTTTTGAGTAACTTTTTATTAGAAGAGTTTGCGAAGAAATAGTTGTATCCCTTGGAAAAATCCAGCACGCTGTTTCCTTTTTCTTCTTTTTCTGACAAAAAAGAAGAAACAAAGAGCTGGACGGCAAACCGTGGGAACTTTAGTTCAAACCGTGGAACTTTTTGCAATGACGTTAGCCATTTCTTTAATATAGATCGATATTAAGATACTAATCGACTCGTATGATCGTTTTCTATCGTTTTGAGCTGATGACTCGATATCTTTCTCGTAGATTTTAGATATTTTTTCTCAAGAAGTCTGTCATGCTCATGAGTTGCTGAAATTAACAAACTGAATCTCTACTCGTACATCTTGACCAAATCGATCGTGGATAATCGCAAAATGACCGCATCGATGGCAGGATGCAGAAATACAAAAAAAAAATTGCTAAGCGCACGCTCTACCAACTGAGCTAACACCCCAAAATGAAGATGGAGCGTGGAAGAATCGAACTCACGACCTTGCACATATTTTTAACGCTATTTTCCACAAAATTAAGAAATATAAATTTTTTGATATTTGCTTCAGTTACTCAGTGGGTTTTCAATCAATTTGCGCTCCCACGTGGTGATGTCTCGTTGTCGTCGTCATCGTCGTCGTCGTCGTGCGTCGTCGTTTCATTTTACTCTCTTTATAAAGTCAAAGGCGCAAAACGATTCGTCGCCATAAAAATGCCTTGAAAAAAATGACGAACAAGCGCAAGTCAACTGCTTTTAATAATTTCAACACCACGACGAACAACAACAACAACAACAACGACAGCAACGATAAAGCAAGAAACAAAAAACAAGAAACGAGCGTTACAACAGGAGAAGGAGAAGAAGATTATTTAGAACAAGAGTTCATGAATAAACAATTCACGTTATTTGAACAAAACTATTTCAAATGTCCAATTTGTAAAGATTTCTTGAGAAAACCGATGTGTTTAGAAATATGCCAACACGTGTTTTGTTTACAGTGCTTACAAAATCATATGCGTACGTTCGATGATGATCGTAAACGGTGCTGTCCACAGTGTAATGCTAAGGTTACTCGCGATTCGGAGTTCGATGGGACTGGGAAAGTTTTGATGCGATGTGATTTGGGCAGAGAGAAGATGATTAAAGACTGGGTAGCAGAGAACGGGTTGAGAAGGTTGATTCTTAATCATCATCATCATCATCAGGATACGGATAATAGTAACGGCAAAGAAGAAGAAGAAGAAGAAAAAGAAAAAAAACAGAATGAGGAGGAAGAACCATTGAAATTAATAGCGCCTCCGCCAATGTTGACGTCGACCAAAGCGAATAATAAAGAACGCGCGGCAAAGTTGGACCAGTTGCGCAAGACGCTCGTTGAAACGTACAATTTTAATAAGCAAAAAGTATACTCGCAATCGTTCGAGGATTTACGAGTGAAATATAATAAAATGAGATCGACTCATAACGACGAAGTCGAATTTTATAAGAGGAAACCGGATATTGAACAAATCGTGAGAACAATCGAGGAAGAAGAAGACGCGAAGATTGACGAGGAAAAAAAGACAGCTTTGATGGTTAAACAATCGTTGTTCATTGGGGGCAACTCATTCATGAATAATAAAAAGAAACAAGAAAGTGAAATTTTCAATAAGTTATTTCAAAGGCCTGAACTCAAAGAACATTTAGAAAAAGCGGAGGCGATGCAACAAAAACAACAGCATCTTAAAGATCTTAAAGCGGCGCAAGAAAAAACGATGAAACCACCAGCACAAATAATCGAAATGATTGAAATATTAGCATCGGATGACGATGATGGCGATGATAATAAAATTGGATACGAACCACTTCCAATGTCGCAACATCAAAAACCAGTAGAAGAAGAAGAAGAAGAAGATAACGAAGAAGAAATAGTAAACACTCAAGAAATATACACTTAGTAATAATAATAATAATAATAATAATAATAATAAACTCATACTCATTTAACTCAATTCTCGAGCAGGTAAATTATCTAACCATAGCTGATGTGTGAACGTATATAAACCATCGCTTACGCTCACTTTATACGGCGTCGGGTTCGTGTATCGTAAATGATCCGCACGCATCAGTTTCACTTGTTCTTTCACCCTCTCTCTACTTTTTTCTAAACCTAACGTTTGATAGAACTCAATAGGACATCCGCCATTTGGACCGTCCCATGCGGTAAGTAGTAACTTTTCAACCTTTGCTGGTGTAACAAACGCGCGTTTGCCTTCTAAAAACGGATGTCTACATAAAATTCTTTCGTTAACTTCGGGTATTTTTTCGCCCTTGCGAATCATCACGTCCACAATCGGTTCACCAATTTTACCATATAATCTAAAGCACTGTTTCTTACCTGGAATTGTGACTTTATCGACGTCTTCGGATAATTTTATTCTTGGTTTCTCATCTATTTCGACGAGTTTATAGACACAACCCAAAGCTGGTTGTGCCATGCACGTTACCAAAGCGGTTCCAATGCCAAACGCGTCTATTGAGTGCCCGGATTGTTTCAATTCTCTCAAAACGGTCTCGTTAATATCGTTCGAGGCAGTTATTTTCGTTTTTTTAGCTAACCCTTTAGCAAAAACTTCCGGGTATCCGCTTTGTGTATTACCCTCTTTCATGTCATCGTTATATTCCACTAGTTTGTTCGATGATACGAAACAAGTCTCAGCCTCTTCGAGAAATTTACGAATCGTCAAGCTTAAATAACTCAAATCGCCCGAATCTATTCGAACACCCAAAGGCGAATACCCGCACGCTCGTAAAGCTAAAGCTACGGCTACAAAGTTCGGTGTCCCAGATTTCAAAGTATCGTACGTATCAATCAGTGCTAAAAACGTCTTTGGAAACGCCAAGGCGTACGCGCAAAACGCAATCAATTCGCTCTCGTTCGTCTCCCCAAACGCAAACTGTTGCGAATTCGATAAAGATTGGCGCAGATCGTCGAGCGTTTGTCTAACTAATTTAGGGAAATCGGGGCAAATTTGATGAGTGAGCCCTGCTGCCGGCTCGAGACCGTATTTTAAAGTACCGCATTTAATATCCTCCCATCTCGAATGCGCCTGTACGAAACTATGCGCGTGCGTTCCTTTCACAGGAATCCCAAACTGCCTCCCAGCCTCACAATTCGACGTCGCATCGAACCCTCCAACGTACGCATACCTACTCGCCGAAACGCCCCCGTCGACTCCCTGCGCTCTCCTTAACCCGAACTCTAACAACTCTATGTCGTCCCCGGCGGTTAGCCTATGCCTCGCCGCATTCGTCGCCACTAAGCTCGCGTAATTAATCATAGTCAACAAAGTCGTCTCTAACAACTGCGCTACTCCTAACGGCCCAGTCACGTGTAACAACGGCACGCGCGGGAACACTACCGAACCCTCTAAATTCGCCTCAATCACGACCTCTGAGCAGTCCAATTTCAATAAATACTCATCGAAGAACTCTTCGTCCATTGCACTCGCGAACGCGCATTGCCTTAAATACTCCACGTCTGCTCTCGTGAACTTGAAATTCGAGACGAATTTCAAGGCCTCTTCCAGGCCGGCGAAGATCGTGAACTCGCCATTGAACGGGTTCTTTCGGAATATTAAGTCGAACGAAGCGTGTTGTTCGTGTTTTTGGTTCTTGTAATACGCGTATGCCATGGTTATTTGATACGCGTCGGTTAATAGAGCTGTCGCGAGGTTGTTCGTGCATTTCGGGAGCTTTAAGTGATCTCTCTCGTCATCGTCCATGTTTTCTTATTCTTTGTTCTTCTTTGTTCTTCTTTGTTCTTCTTCCTTCTTCTTCTTCTTCGTTCTGAAGACGTCTGTTTTCTTTTCTCTCTCCATTCTCGTTTTGACATGTGAAATGAATCAATGAAAAAATGAAATTAAAATCAGATAATAACTGCTTCCCGCGCGGCGTGATTGATGTCACGGATCGATGTATAGACATCGCTGTAGTATACGAAAAATAATGAGTACGAAAAGCGAGCGATGAGAATTCTTGTCATCTTCTGTCCGTTCATATCTCTCGTCATCGCTCGTTTTGACGGTCAAACGAAAACGAAATTAAAATTCAGATCTGATCAGATAATAACTGCTTCCCGCGCGGCGTGATTAATGTCGCCATTCAAACGTACAAAAGCACGACAACGCTTCTCTATCACGAAGCGAAACTCGAAACCGTTCGTTCATGCGTGCACTCGCTTTCACCATCACGCCGTTCTCTCTCATACCTTCATGTTTCCAAAGCGTGCAGCAATTTCCAATTTCCAATCGCTGATGCTTTTGGCAAAACAAGAGAGAAACTCTTCTTCATAAAATAAAATAAAAGAAAAGAAATGAACGTCTCGCAGGAAGCGCCGAAGACTGGAACGACGATCGTCGCCGCGGTATACGATGGAGGGATAGTGATCGGTGCCGATACTCGCGTCTCTACTGGTGCGTTATGTTAATCGATTGTGTTACGTGTGTGTGTGTGTGTTTAATTAAGCTCGTTTGTTTTTGAAGTCTCGTAATTTGCGAGATCTTTTCGTGCGCAGTGTTTTATTTTATATCCGTCGTTTTTGTATCAAAACGAATGGATATGAATCAGCGCGTGGTTAATGTTTCGATAGTTCAATCGCGCGATAGTGTGAACGAGCAAAGAGCGCCGTACACATCGCGAGATGAATTTGCTCATTAAGAAAGTTCCTGTTTCGAAAGTCGTCTTATTTCTCGGCTTTTCCGTGAGTGACTTTGGAGAACTGACTTTGAATACTTCTTCTTCTTCTGCGCGATAATAATTGAACGACGTAGGTATTTATATCTCGAATAGGGCGTCGGATAAAATGTGTAACTTGACCGATAACGTCGTCATGGCAAGGTCTGGGTCAGCGGCGGATACGGAAGCCGTCGCAGGGTTCGTGAGACATCACGCGGCTTCGCACGCGATCGAGCTCGGGAAAGAAGCGAACGTTCTAGAAGTGAAAACGGTGGCGAGGATATTGAATAAGATTAATTACGAGAATAAGGGCGCGAATGGAGGGCAAGGTCTTGGCTGTTATGCCATATGTGCTGGGTACGATGAACGAGAAGGTGCGCAAGTGTTTTCGTGTACGGCTGGTGGGAACATGGTGCAAACGCCTTGGACGACGGACGGGTCGGGGAGTACGTATATATGGGGATTTCTCGATTCAGAGTTCAAAGAGAATTTCACGAGAGACGAATGCGAGAAGTACGTTTTGAAGGCTTTGACGTTAGCGATGGCCGTAGATTCGAGTTCTGGCGGATGCGCGCGTTTATGCACCGTGAACAAAGACGGATGTTTCAGGAAGTTCGTTAAAGGCGACGAGCTCGAGAGACAATTAGGTGAAATTCATTTCAAATCTGGCGCCGGGCTAGGTAAAGGTGTCGTCTACGGCGATCGATCCGGCGGTTTGGCCATTTAAATATAATACAAACGCGCGAGACGGAAGACAGAGGAAAAGACGATCGTAAAAGTTACGAGGTACTCCAAGTCCCCGAGAGATCAGTCTTTCATCCTTGAAGCGCTCGCTCGTCTATATAGCGCGAGCGCAAACGCGTAAACCAAACCGGTCAACAGAGCACTGCGCTCGCTCGTTTTTCGATCCACGCCCTAGATCACTTATTCTGTACAGTAAATACCACCATCAATAGCTCGTTTAAGTAACAAAACGTAGAGTATATCGTAGTCTGATAAATGCCGGCCCTGGCTCGCTAAAGTTCCCATCATCATTGCCACTTTTTAAGCATTGGAACATATTCATCATCATCATAATCATCACTTAAATAAAAGGCGTTGCATGTATCATCGACAATGACTACGCCGAAGAAACAACGCATCGACATCGAGCAAACAACGACAACAACAAAATCAGAAGAACACGATGAAAATCTTGGAAACGCCAATGATGGATTAATTAACCCTTTCACTGCGCTCCCATTCTCTCGTAAGTACTTCGAGATCTTGGAAAAGCGAAGACTTTTGCCAGTGCATAGACAGGAGAGAGAGTTCGTTTTGGCCTTAAAACAGGCGCAGACGATCGTGCTCGTCGGTGAAACCGGGTCAGGGAAAACGACGCAGATCCCACAATTCTTACTCTCGAACGGGTTCTTAATCGATCAGAAGATGGTCGTTTGTACGCAGCCTAGACGCGTTGCGGCGATGTCGGTCGCGAAGAGGGTGGCGGAGGAGATGGATGTGAAAATCGGCGAAGAGGTTGGATATTCGATCAGATTCGAGGAATGTACGAGCGCGAAGACGATCATGAAATATGCAACGGATGGGATGTTATTGAGAGAGGCGATGACGGATCCGATGTTGTCTAGGTACTCCGTGATCGTGATCGACGAAGCGCACGAGAGGACGTTGGCGACGGACGTTTTGTTCGGGTTACTGAAAGAGGTTTTGAGGAAGAGAGTGGATTTGAAATGCGTCGTGATGTCGGCGACTTTAGAGGCGGAGAAGTTTCAAGGGTATTTCACTGGAGCGCCTTTAGTATGCGTACCGGGGAGAACGCATCCAGTGGAGATTTTTTATACGCAAGAGCCGGAGAGGGATTATTTAGAAGCCGCGATTAGGACTTGCGTGCAAATACATCGATGCGAACCGCCCGGGGACGTTTTGTTGTTCTTAACCGGCGAGGAAGAGATTGAAGACGCGTGTTCGAAAATAAGGAACGAGATTAAGAATATTGGAGATTCGGTTGGACCAGTGAACGTCGTCCCGTTATATTCGACGTTGCCGCCTCAGCAACAACAGAAGATTTTTGATAAAGCACCGGATGCGTTGAGTATTGGTGGTATCGCGGGGAGGAAAATAGTCGTCTCGACGAACATCGCCGAAACGTCGTTGACCATTGATGGTATCGTCTACGTCGTCGATCCTGGGTTTTCGAAACAAAAAGTTTATAACCCGAGGTCTAGAGTTGAGAGTTTATTAGTGTCGCCGATTTCGCGAGCGAGCGCGCAACAACGCGCCGGTAGAGCCGGTCGTACGCAACCCGGGAAATGTTTTCGTTTATACACAGAGATTTCATTTAAGAAAGATTTAATCGAGCAAACGTATCCAGAGATTTTGAGAAGTAATTTAGGTTCCGTAGTCATACAACTGAAAAAGCTCGGCATCGATGATTTAGTGCATTTTGATTTCATGGATCCGCCTGCTCCAGAGACTTTAATGCGAGCTTTGGAATTGTTAAATTATTTAGGCGCTTTAGACGACGAAGGCGAGTTAACGCAAGCCGGGAAAATCATGGCTGATTTCCCTTTAGACCCGCAGTTGGCAAAAATGCTCGTCGGTAGTACGAAATATAAGTGTTCGAACGAAATCGTTACAATCGTCGCAATGTTGTCGGTGCCGCAGTGTTTTATTCGACCAAGAGACGATCAGCAAAGAGCGGATGCGGCTAAAGCTAAGTTCAACCATCTCGACGGCGATCATTTAACTATGTTAAACGCGTTCCACGCGTTTAAACAAAACGCAGAAAACCAAAACTGGTGTTGGGAAAATTACTTAAACCATCGAAGTTTAAAATCTGCCGATAACGTTAGAAACCAGCTCGTTAGATTATGCCAAAGACACGGCGTCGCTTTAGAAAGCACTGATTTCAACTCTCGCGATTATTACCAAAACATCCGCAAAGCCATTTTGAACGGTTTCTTCATGCAAGTCGCGCACAAGGAAAAGAGCGGTTACTTAACGGTCAAAGATAACGAACAAGTTCTCTTGCACCCATCGACGTGTTTATCCGGTAAGCCCGAATGGGTCGTCTATAACGAATTCGTGCTCACTTCGAAGAAATACGTGCGCACGGTCACTGAAATCAAAGGCGAATGGTTAATAGAGGAGTACGAACATTATTACGATTTAAGTAACTTTCCGGCTTGTTCGGCCAAAAACGCTTTGCAGATGTTATATCAACAAAAGCAAAGAGACCGTAAAAGTTCCCCCGCCGGCGCCGGTAACAATCGGAAATATACGTAGACAGTAGTAGTGTTGTGTCGTCATCGCTCATATATATATACAGAGAGAGAGAGAGGGAGTAGAAGTCGTCGTTCATCGTCGCGCGCAAAAATTTCAAACAGTAGGGGTCCAAACTGCCCATTTTGTTAATTATTTATTGTTCCACACAAGTCCGTTCTGACCGGCTTCTTGAACAAACTCGATATTAAACACGCGCGATACCTTCTTATTCCTATAAATGTACCACTCTTCTCCTTCGCACGATGCAGATGGCGATTGCGATACAGAACCGATACAAAATAAACGCGAGCATGTCAGTTTATTCACTTTAACAGAGAAAAGATATCAATGGAAACAACAGGAGCGAATAAGGATCGATAGAAGGACTGGCAGACGAAGGAGAATGAAAGCAGGAGAGGAAAAGAAGAAGAAACAAAAATCGGAAGATTCAGAGTTCATGAGAGCGGTGTACGATTTCGCGAGCGAAGACTGCGTGGAAAAGCTAACGAACGAAGGACGAGTGCGATTGAAATCGTCTACAAGAAGAGCCGATACGGATTCGAGCGAATGGCGGGAAGATTCTTCCTCGGCAGAGCGAGCGACGAAGGTGTGGGAATTAATGGAACATTCAGGAGCGTATTACGTACAAAACATGCTAAATATAGAAGAACAGAAAGAAATGATTGAGATATGTGCTAAGATTTTGCCGGAGCGACCGAATAAGACGAATCATTTTCAAAGATTGAACGAAGCGCTTCCGGAGAATTTATTCAAAGCCGCTAAGGACGATTTGTACTTATCGAATAAGAACGATACCGGTGAGCTCGAGTGGATTAAGTTGAACAAGCAACCGAAGAAAGGGGACGGTATGGAGTCGAAATCGGCGAGATTTATATTGCGTAAGTTACGATGGGCGACCGTCGGTCCAGCGTTTGATTGGACGAAGAGAGTTTACGAAGAAGATGCCGCTAAAGACGCGCCTCTCGTCGATGAACGAATCAGAAGCGCTTGTAAGCGAACGCTCGAGCGCGTTTTCGGTTGCAACAATTACGAATTCGACGGTCAAGTCGGTCTTGCAAATTTTTATGCCGCCGGAGATACGTTAAACGGCCACGTCGATGACGCGGAAACGAATCTATCAAAACCAATCGCTTCGTTATCTCTCGGTTTACCGGCTATTTTCTTACTCGGCAAAGGATCGAAAGACGTAGAACCGATCACGGCTCTGTTCATAAAAAGCGGCGATGCAATAGTCTTAAGCGGCCAATCTAGAACGTTCTACCACGGTGTTCCTCGAGTCTTTGACGACGACGACGAAGTCAGCTTTCGTTTCCCCGACGAGCTCGCCGAGACCTACGACAAAGAAGATTCGGACGAAATGTTTTTACTCGAATTCGCTCGAAGAACTAGAATAAACGTCTCCTTACGCGACGTCAGATAAACATAAAAGTATCATAGAATTAGTGCACAGAATTAGTCTAGAAAATATTAAGAGCATTTGTTCGTACGTGTGTGTGTATATAATTATATTTATTTATTTACTGGTATTTATTTATAAGAAAAAAAGAAGTCTCGAACGACGCGCGTCGTCCATCTATCAACATCATTCATTCCTCTTGCTCTCGCTCCCTCCTCTTCTTCTCCTTCTTACTAATCTTCTCCCCGTTCTCGTCTTCCTCGTCATCTTCCCCAGGTTCTCCAGGGTTCTCTTTCCTCTCCTTCTCCTCCTCTTCTTCGTCCGGCATCTCCGGGTCCCCCGGTAACTGGTTCGGCATCGGTTGTTTAATTTCCTTCAGATCTGGGAATATATCAGGTCTCCTCGACGGCACCGCGCGCACGTATTCCTCCGGTAGGTCCAAAACAGATCCCTCGTCCTCGTCCACGTCCGGCATCGGCGCGTTCAAAATCTTACACCCGTCCATCCGCTTCCCTTGTTCCCATCGAGCTTTGTTCCTACTACGACTACTACTATTTCTTTGTCCTTGATCTGCGGCGGCGTAGGCTAGAGTACGCGCGTGAGCGCGAGCATGAGTACGACGCAGCAGCGGCATGTTTCTTTGCCCTAAATCCGTACCTAGTCCAGCGTGAGCACGAGTAGTAGCACTGCATATACTGACAATCCTACTCTTCATCACGGCATATCCAAAACCTTCGGAACGTACGAATCGCTCGGCATTGGTAGCGCTCAACATTGGAATCTTCTTCGCACTCGCACTAGCGCTGGACCACGAGCGATTGGTCTTCTTCTTCGCACGCGTGGTGAATCCTACGACCGTTCGTGTTTGATGTGCGAGCATATTTTATTTTTGTTTATCTTCTTCGTCTTCCGATGTGTTCTTTTTGTGACGAAACTATTATCGCTTCTTTTTTACTGGATTTATGAAAACCCTAAACCCTAAACCCTAAACTTTTTTCCTGTTTTTTTCCTCGTTTTTTCATTGGATATATTTAGGGTTTCAGTGGAAACAGAACATATTTAATTGAATAAGTAAAGAGAGCACGATCAATTTTTTTATTCCGATCGAGCATACTTACACGTTTCTCCAAACGAATAAGTAAAGATAGGCGTCAGTTTTTTCATTCGATCGAGTACGAGTATATACGTTTTATTCAAGCTCGCGCGTACTTATTGATTTTGGAAACTTTTGGAAAACGAATTCTTCTTCTTTAAAACTAAAAGAGTAAAAAACGAAGACTAAAAGAAGACTGTAACCACGATAATAATAAATAATAATAATAATAATAATAATAATAATAATAATAATAATAATAATAAATGGCGAAACTCGGCGAAGGCGAAAAGAGATGGATCGTGGAAGAGCGCGAGGATGGGACGAACGTGCAAGGCTGGCACTGGGTTGAGAAAGACTGTTTAGAATGGTCCAAGCAGTTCTATCAGCGAGAGCTATCGATGCTGACGACTGCGAAGAAGAAGAAGAAGAAGGAGAACGAAGAAGGAGATGATGAAGATGAAGATGACGCGATAGAGTTTAAGCAAGTTAAGATCAAGGGCGAGGCGTATTTGAATCAACGAAAAGGGAAGATCATCGCCGGCTATGAAATCGAGTGCGAATGCGAGTTCGTGTTTAATAGCAGAGAGTGTCTGATGGGGAAGATGGTTTTGCCGTACGTAAGCGATGAGAATCACGGGGACGATACGGAGGTGAAGTTCTCGTTCTCGAGCGAAGAAGCGTCAGGGGCGAAGAAGTATTGCGAGACTATCGTGAAACCGAAAGTGAGAGAGATCGTGAAGAAGTGGGAGAAAGAGATGGCGAGCGGTATACCGACGCAGCAACAACCGAAAGGCGCCGCGGCGGCGATTAGCGCGAAGAGTACGGAGACGACTGCGACTGAGACTGAGACTGCGACGAAGAAAATACGAGAACAAAAACAACACGAATATAAGAAAGCGCCGCTTTCGAAAACGAAGCACACGATAAGATTAAAAGAAACGTTCATATGCAGAGCGACAGATGTATGCGAAGCTTTATTGGATCCGCAGAGAGTTGCGCATTTCACGAGAACGAAATGTACTGGGCAGAAAGGATTAGGAAAATTCTCTTTGTTCGACGGCGGCGTCGATGGAGAGACGATCGCGTTCGAGGATGGGAAATCGATTACTCAAAAATGGAGGTTTAAATCGTGGGGCGACAACTTCTCGACGGTGAAGATGACTTTTTCTGAGCCCGAGCCTGGAAATACTATTTTACTTCTCGAACAAACCGACGTGCCAGAATCAGACGAGTATGGGAACGAAAACGTTATGGAAGTCACAGAAAACGGATGGAAGAATTTGATCTTTTCGCGCATCAGAAACGCTTTCGGTTACGGGGCTAGTCTTTAGAAAAACAACCCGTATTATTTACGTATGTAGATATTATATATACAGTATATATACTGGTAGTAATATTATTCTCTTACGCGTGTATTTAAAAATGTGCTGCTTCTAATTTAATTTTCATTATTATTTATTTGACCCTCCTCTATAGTTTTTTCGACTCTACTTACTTACGCTCTCCGTTTGTCGCATTATACGCTGCCTTATTAAAGTCCGATCCAACGAACCCAGATGAACTCGATTGATTTCCAGGACCGGCGATGCCTAACCAATCCCAGTTTTCAAAGTTAATCTCATCGAGCCCGACTTGGTATTGAGAGTCACACGTTCTTTCACTGGATCTCTGTTTATATCCGCAGACCTCCTCGTTAAATCCTTCAACTTTAAGTTTCCAGCAAATCGATGGAGCTTCTGGATAGAATGTGACCTTGTTGTCGCGGTTAAATTGCATGTTATTTTCAGTAGCAAACGTCAAATTTGCAACTTCTGTCCAGATTGTGTTATCGCAAGGCTTATTGATTCCATCGTCGCCGCCATTGCCTTTGTATAAAGTCACAAATTGGGACTTTGCATTCGTTTCATTTGAACCGTACACATCGATCCTATTCACCCAAATGTTACTGGCAAATTCATAAACGACTTCGGCCGGTGGCGGAAAATTTTCGTTTGCTGGGGAAAACTTAGTTTTCCACCCATTTCCACTCGCACCATCTTTACTAACACAATCAACCAACCGCTCCGGTCCGTAACCATCAACAAAATCATCATTAACGATATACAATCTATTCAGGTTATAGGAAACGAGCCCCTTGTTACTATCATTCGGATCAATCGTACATCCGACCAATTGCGTGATCGGAGGCGGCGGAGGTAATGGTGGCGGAGAAGGCGGGGGTGGCGGCGACGGTGCATTTGGCGGAGGAGGAGATGGCGGAGAAGGTGGAGGAGATGGCGGAGATGGCGGAGGAGGAGACGGAGAGGGAGGATTTGGAGCTGCTGGCGGCGGCGCTGGAGCCGAGTATGGCGGTGGCGGCATCAACTGATACGCCGGACGCGTCAGAACGACGGTATACGTCTCGGTAAAACCTCCTTCTCGGAGCGAAGAGAGGAACGTTTTTCTTGCCGCATCGTCGTCTCCGCTGAGCGTATTGATCTTGTCGATAGTAATTTGAACGAGCTCTGGATCTGTCAAAACGTAAAAATCAACATCGACTGATCCATAACTCGCAACGAGCAAATTTCTCGTGCTCACGGACAAGAAATTATTATCATTTGCTTCGCTTAAAAGAGTTCGTCGCCTAAAAGCGTCTTCGAGAGGGGTGTTCTCGACATCGTCCATACCTACAGCTTTCTTGTTGACGTCTAACCACAGAGCTAATCCAGACAAAAAGTTTTTCTCTACAAAAGTATCCGTCGTATATCCATCCACGCGAACCGTAGCCACAATCTTCGAAGACAACGTACCAACCGTTGATGGCGTAGAGTTTCCGTAACCTGTGCCATAATAAACGGCGGCATAAACACCTGACATGATCGCAGTAATAATAATCGTCATATAAATTGTCCATCTCATAGCTTTTCTAGTTTCTTTACGCACTTGCTTTTTACTCGTCGTTGGCGAGCGTTTGAGCGAAGTCGAACGACTCGCGACTCTGGACAACGTGTTTGTTCTCTTAAGTTGTTCCACTTCAGTATCTTCGCTTCCCTTTTTACGCGCAAGACCCAAAATGATCACCGTGTTGTCTTTAAAACTTTTAAGTTGACCGAGGATGCCCTTCTTTGGTTCAAGAAACTCATCACCGAGCTCTTCGTTAAAGTCTTTCACGTCTTGATACCACGAGAACATGAACAAAGAACCATATGCGATCGCTCCCAAACCAGCAAACGCAATCATACCTGAACCAAGATTTTGCGCATAATCATTATCAACATCGTCATTAAGACTAAGGGCACATCCATGCACAATCATAAGTGAGCCTTCGAGGACAATCCACGAAATGTTTTGCCAGAACAACGCATACGGTCGAATGAGCAAAACGTAAAATCCGTGCATAAAGTCGAGGCAAAACAAAATCTTGGCTTGAGACGACGCCTCTGCATCTTCTCTATACATGCCATAAATAGCAGCCGAGAAGAACAACTTGGCATATGCAAGGAATATGGCGTAACTGTACCAGTATGGCGAGAGAGTTTTGCCTCTGAAGGACGCACCTTCCAGATCAACTTCCCACGATTTGAACCTACCGGCGTTGGACTTCAAACCTTGCAAAATGGCGCTAAATCCCCACCAGTCACCGCGTTCGCGTAAAGATTTTGGATGCGGAGGCGTTGCGCGATAGATGATGACCATAAGCGGACAAACAATCGCAAAAAATGCAAAGAACATGCCGCAAAGACCAACCGCGTAGCCGGCTCCAGTTTGACCAACTATTACTACCATTAAAGCTCTGGTTACACCTGGACCACAAAGTAATAAAGCGAGTAATTCAATCGCAGGAATAGTCATAAACGCCGGAATGACCCAAAATTTTCGTAAGCACATGATGATACCAGCGACGTGTCCAAAGATGGCAAAGGTGCAAAAGACGGATGCCCAAAACGCAACCTCGACAAAGTTATCCCAACCTTCTGTGTCGTAAACGCCCACAGCTGCATCGATGATTGCGAGTTCATCATCGATAGAGATTGTATTCCAATCATCCGCTATTTCTTGGAGCAATTTGCGACGACTACTGCTTTTCGCAGCAGCCGTGTAAGTTGTTTCCACGACTTCATCATAAATTGAATCTTCGTCAAGTTCCATGCCTCTCTTTACGCCGAACAATTCTGTTTGATAGGTTGAATCGTGATACTCTGGTTTCGAGACTTCAGGCGCCGCGATAGCCATGTTCAAAAACATCAATCTACCCATTGAAACGGCGTACTCTGCGGGCATAAGCGGTACAGAGAGCATGGACGTAAAGGCCAACTGTTGAAAAAACTGAATCAAAGGCAATATCGAAAGCGTATCGATGACAATAGGACCTCCTCCGGGCATTGGCGTCAACGAAGCGATAGAAAGGAGCGAGCCGACTGCTAATCCAAACGTTGACAAATGCGCGGCGTTAGAAACCGAAGTCGAAGCCGTGTATTGAAACACTTCAGTAGAGACTGCGTCGCCGTTCCAATTGCCAGAGATATCTCTCGTCGAATACGGATATGTACCAATAGCGCAAACTTTGTTCGTGTTTGCCCAGCATCTGACGTACACTTTACCAACAGAGGCGTCGTATAAAACGTCCTTCGCCCAGCAATTAGTAATGTTCAAAGCTGCTAAAAGCGTACTCGGAGTCAATCGAACTTGTTCACCAAAATCAACGAGGAAACCAACATAGGTCTGCGTCGAAAAGCCACGGTTTGGACTCGTAATTGTTGGCGTTGGTGGGAGCGCATCATAGGTAAGCTTAATGCCTTCGCGTGTAGACGTTGAACCACGGCCGTCTTTGGCGACCAACTTATCAAAGTCCAAGTTTACGACTCTCGTACCAGACTCGCAAGTCAACTCGACGTCCCATTTGTACAACCCGGTTGAGTACGTAATCGCGGGATCTTCATAGACACGCGCTGGAGTACCAACCGTACATCCATCCGCTATGATTAAAGTAGAACTGTTTCCATTTTCTGGTCCAAACGATGCGTCCAACTTATTCAAGGTCACGCGAACAACCGCTACGCCTGGTTTCCCGTTGCCCTCAAAGATAGTCCAAACGCGCTCGGTCTCTCGAACTATTTGAATACCGCCGTATTCCCAAGTCGTAGAATTAAACCCGTGCTTTTCGTTCACATCCGGTGCTGCGTCGATACGGGCCGTCAAACGAACGAGATCTAATTCGTACGGTGGCGGTTTCGGAAACGGCGGCGGCGGAGGAGGAGGAGGAGGCGGTGACGATGGTGGTGGTCTTGGAGGTGGTGGTGATGGCGGCGGTGGAGGCGGAGCCGGCGGAGGCGGCGGGGCAGCAGTCACTATCGATCCAATTTCCGTGCTCGCGCTTGAGATGATGAAGTTATCTCTCGCGAGTTCATTAACCCATTCAGTCTTGTCGACATTACTTAACTTTGCGTTTAAACTTTCCGCGTCTGACTGGTCGAGCGCGGCAACGCTATAATTCACCTTGATGGTTTTGAACGTAGTAAAAGCAGAGAGCTTTCTTTTTGCCACAACATTTATTTCATCGCAAGAGTTTTTCGTGATTGCATTCGCTGACACGTTCAAAATTCTCCCGAGCGCCTTTTTGTAATTTGCCAAATTCGCTGCTTCATTGAACTCGTCGCAACTCAAACCCTGCAAAGTCGTAGTCGCACTAAGAGAGAACGTCGCTGGTGGAGGAGATGGTGGAGGTGGGTACGGCGGCGGCGACGGCGGCGGCAACGGCGGCGGCGAAGGAGGAGGCGGTGGCGAAGGAGGAGGCGACGGAGGAGGCGACGGAGGTGGCAAAGGAGGTGGCAAAGGAGGAGGACTCGGTGGTGGCGACGGTGGTGGCGACGGTGGTGGCGACGGTGGTGGTGGTGAAGGCGGTGGGGCAGGCGGCGGCGAGGGCGGTGGTGGAGAAGGCGGCGGAGACGGAGGTGGTGCAGGTGGCGGTGATGGCGGAGG
>Ga0114998_10000265_pt1 | contig 36996 bp, 30 predicted proteins | sample ArcticOcean_MG_C_5_FD_87044 | JGI IMG/M metagenome (GOLD analysis project Ga0114998, IMG submission 87044) | Marine microbial communities from western Arctic Ocean - ArcticOcean_MG_CB4_138 | ecosystem: Environmental > Aquatic > Marine > Oceanic | place: Arctic Ocean: Canada Basin | collected... | reverse complement strand
TGCACACTAAAGATAAAACCTATTTAGCCACCGCCAGTAATATTCGTAAGTGCTCTGGTGAGCGGTTCGCAGATACGTGTGATTTCACGCTAGGACTGAAAAGGCTTGCTACCACAGCTCAACCACAGCAAGAGAACTTGTCCCCTGGCGCACTGCAAATCACGCCGATAGATTGGCCAAAGCCACTATCTTGTCTGCTTCAGCCAAATGCTGTCGCAGCGGTACTGCTAACTGAAGACGATCTTTCTTCAAAGCTGCCATTTCAGCCATCTGCAATTGCAGCTCTGTCGGCGACGCCAAGAAGTCCCATTGCACCAACCAATGAATTAGTTCAGCAATTTACGCAATCCGCCATTGAAGATTCGTTGTTGCGTATGTCTGAGGAGTCGAGTGCCAATGTTGCCGATCATGCTATGTCAGAAGAGAGCATTGTTCTCTGGGCAATTGAGCAAAAAATAGAGCAACTATTTCACCCGTATGCGCCGTCTGGCCCCACACAATCGCGCTTGCGCAATTTGGCACCTAAGTTGGCAGCAAAGGGCATACAGCTGATCCCGTTTATGCGTGACTATGACCGGATGGTCTGGCCGCATACCAACAAGGGGTTCTTTCAAATGGGCAAGCAAATTCCGAGTTTTTTGTCAGTCATGGAACTAGGGCAAGACCCCGGCGCAGATAGAACCCTTAACGGGTTCTAGAGAAACGCGAGAGATTATTGGGCAGGATATAGTCGTGGGCAGATAACCAGATTTGCAGTAGCTACTGCTTTTATTATGCCGACTGGAGAATAAACGAATGAGTGTTTCTATCAACCGCCCGATTAATCGCCGTAGAGTAATCCAGGGTGTGGGTGCAAGTTTAGGCGTCCTGGCGTTGCGTGGATTTTCTGTCAAAGCTGATGAACCTGTGCATTTCACTCACGGAGTAGCCAGTGGTGATCCTTTGGCAGACCGCGTTATTTTATGGACCAGAGTTATCCCTGGGTCTGGCAGTCACAGTGAGGTTGAAGCAGTTTGGCAGGTGGCCACCGACGTGGAGTTCACCCAAGTTGTTAGCATGGGTAGAGCTACGTCTACTGAGGCTACAGATTACACGCTTAAGGTAGACGCTACAGGTTTGCCAGCTAACAGCAGTTTCTTCTATAGGTTTATCGTAGCGGCCAAAACCAGCCCTATTGGTCAAACCAAAACGCTGCCGCTTGGTATGGTTGACTCATACCGGATAGGCATCGCTTCTTGTTCAAACTATCCTCAAGGTTATTTTAACGCCTATAAGCACATGGCAGAAAGCGACTTAGATTTGGTTCTGCATCTAGGCGATTATATTTACGAGTACGCCGAAGGGCGCTACGCGAGCAAGGTTGCGCTAGAGCAGTTGGGTAGAAATGTTGAACCCACTTCGGAAATACTCAACCTCGAAGACTACCGTATGCGCTATGGGCTTTATCGCACAGATCCAGATTTGATGGCAGTGCATCAACGGCATCCATTTATCTGCGTTTGGGATGACCATGAGCTGACCAATAATACTTGGAAAGATGGTGCGGAAAATCACAATGAAGGCGAGGGCGATTTTCAGCAACGTATGCGCGCAGCTCGGCAGGCGTACCATGAGTGGTTGCCCATCAGAACTACATCCAATGGTGATCAAGCACCCATTTACCGCTCGTTTCAAATTGGTCAATTAGCCGACCTGCATATGTTAGACACTCGATTACACGGGCGTGATCGCGGATTGGAATATGCAAAAGACCTAACTTATCAGACGATTACTTTTGATATACGTAACCCCAAAGCACCCAAAATCATTGCCCCGAAACAAGCTGCGCTATTAGCAGACGCGCAAGTACAGCAACTAATGCTGCCATTCGACTTGTCTAGCGGTAAACCAGTAGCCGTCACCGATTATACAAAAATTGCTGAACTAAACCCCAAGACGTTGCCGGAAGGCTGGTCATATTTACCGGATGCCGCAAGCTTTAGACGCGAAAAGTTAGATAACCCCCAACGCACGATATTAGGCTTTGATCAAGAAGGCTGGTTAGCCAATGAGCTGCAAGCGGGTAAAGCAAGAGGCTCTAAGTGGCAAATTATTGGTCAGCAAGTACTAATGGGCCGCACCGGCATTCCAAACTTGACGTTAGACTTGGCCGGCAAGCCAAAAGAATATGTTGATTTTGTGCGTCGCTTACAAAGTTTAGAAAAACTGGGTTTACCTTTCAACTTAGATGCATGGGATGGCTACCCAGCCAGTCGCCAACGGGTTTACGAGCAGCTCATTAGCCATGCCAGTAACCCTATTGTTTTAGCGGGAGATACCCATAACGCTTGGGCGTTTAATTTGGCGGACGATAGTGGTCAGGCGGTAGGCGTAGAGATCGGTACGCCAGGCATCTCTAGTCCCGGTATGGAATCTAATTCAGCAACGACGCCAGCAAAATTAGCGGCAGCGTTTAGAGATGCCAGTAACGAATTAGTAGATTTAGACACCTCTCATCGCGGCTGGGCCGAAATGGTCATTACACCAACGCATATGACTAATCAGTGGCATTTCGTCGACACAATATTGCAACGCGACTTTAACGTGACAAGCTCACAAGTGCATGTATGCAAAGTAGGGCATCGCAGGTTCAGCAACAGCTAGAAAAAGACGGTTAAGTTACTGAATAAATTAAGACTCAATTCTGCTAAGACAAGACAAGACACGGTAAGACAAAGCAAGGCCAGCAAAGGAATTAAGCCCGAGTTTATCGGCGTCCGCCGAGCTCCTCGTATCTAGCTTTACGTTTTTGCATAAAATGTCCTATCCACAAGTGTTCACGGCCTTAAACCTCAGTAATTGGCCTGATTTTTTGGATTTCCGCGTTTTGCCTGCTCACTTTCTGAAGAAAGACTTGGGGTTAGTAGTTTGCCAACACCATATTCGCTTCGTGCTCCAAACGTCTAACCTTTATTACCCGCCAACGCTCCGTTAACAACCGTTAGTCAGGAATTTCACCTTTAGTTACAGCTGCCATTTCATTTAAGTGTTTCATCTATATGTTTTTTGTTGCAGCCTCCGCTGTACTACGCTTGCGAAAAAACTCAGGAGCGGTCTTGTTTTTTAAACGCAAAAAGAAGATTGAGGAATTGCCTGCCGAACCGATTGAATGGTTTTTTCTGTTCGATGTTATGTATGTTGACAAGGTAGATGGCATAGATTGCTCCTTGCAGTTACACGATCTGGATTACTTTCCAGAATCCCCTAAGTATTATCTTTTCTACCATAATTAATCTCTTTCTCTTAAAGCACTAACAACTTGTTGGTTGTTTCCAGAGCAAGTATCTGTCCCCAGTAACCAGCCTAAAAGAACAGCTTTGATTTTAGAATTCTCCAAGTTATTAGACCACTGGCAAAAGCGTATTGATCCGTTGATGGTAGAGAGGTTAAACGCCTTTGTTGCCTTCTTGAAAGAAAAAGGTTTATCACAGGAAACCCTCTCGTTTTTTGAAACGGCAATGTCACAAGTTGTCCATTTGTTGCAGGTAGCAAAGTTAAAAGATGACGCGGAAGGAGCCCTAGTTAAGCAGGCCATATCCAGTGTTAACTCTATGACGGGAGATCCTCTTTCTAGGTTGGAGGGATTGTTTGCGATAGTGCTAAATAAATACGAATCTCAGTGCATTAACTTTCCGATTGCAGCAGCACAATGGTATTTTTGACTTGCATTGCTTTATGTGTTTCAGTCGGCCGAAGACGCAGAACGTTTTTGCATACAAGCAATACTGCTCGACCCTAGTCTTACTGACGCTGCGCAACTGCAAAGTTGGTTGGTAGATGATGTGGCAAAACTTGAGTGATACGCCGCGATGTATGCGCTGAGATCTCAAGTCGATACTGCTTTCGCTAGGCTTCTGATCTCACCATCAACGCACTGGTCAATGACTCTCTACAGGGAAGCGGCGGTACCTCACTGGTAGACTGTTCTATCTACACAAGTCCACGGCGCTGAGCCTCAGAAAGCACACTAACTTCTCACATTTCTCAGTTTCTTCGCTGATATTTATGTGAACCATTGCGCATTCCTTTAGATTAGGTTGCTTTCGCGGCCGCCATTCATGCGACATAGGACGAGTCGTGTTCAACGACTATTGGATGGTTCGTGCGGGTGGGAAAGGCGCTTCTATAAGGTTGATGTAAATATAGGCGGACCGCAGGGTTATTCTGCAAACCTCTGCACTATTACTGTTATGGTTGAATTGGGCTTTTAATCATTGTGCCGAGCGAAGCCTATTAGCCTCTCTACAACCGAACCCATGTTGTTACGCTATCTCTAAACGAACTTAACCCAAGCCTCAAGTGGTGATCGGTCTGACACTAAGCTATTCACATCTGCCTCTGGGTTTTTATGCCCAATGGCCATGCCACAAAACAGCATTAAGTTGTCTTCAGCGCCTACGAACTTTGCTACCGCTTGTGATCTATTTGCCCAGGCTTCTTGTGCGCAGGTGTCCAGCCCTTCTTCCTGCGCCAACAGCATAAATGTTTGTAAAAACATGCCTAGGTCTGACCATTGTGGTGGCCCCATTGTTTTGTCTATAAAGCAGAAGAAGGCTGCGGGGGCATCGAAAAACGTAAAGTTTCTGGCTAGATGTGCAAAGCGGCTGGGCTTATCGTCGCGCGGGATGTTCAGCAGTTTGTACATGTCTTCGCCCACTTTAAATCTTGAGTCGCGGTAGGGGGAGGGCAGCTCTTTGGGATAAATTTCGTAAGCCGGTTTTTCTCTGGGGTCTGTGTCTGCCAAGAATTGGTGGAATTTTGGCATGCTTGGTCCATTAATTACGAACACGCGCCATGGCTGTACGTTGCCGCCTGAAGGCGCGCGGGCGGCTTTTTCTAGTAGCTGAGATAGCTGTTCATCAGATATTGGGGTGTCTAGAAAGGAGCGGATTGATCTTCGCGCTTCTACGGCTTCGCTAACGTTCATAAGGTGTCCTAATTTTTTCGGCTAAAGCTATATATTTTTCTAGGCTGCCTCTAATGACTAAAATCAAATAGAAAAAGCCTAGAAAAAGTTCAGCTGGGTTGGTTGATGAGGAAGACATAACCACCAATTGGCGGCTATGTGCAACTTGTTAGCGCGCTGCCTAGTTCAAGACATCATGGAAGGCGTCTTCATTGAAGCCTATCAATAGTGTTTTGCCTACAACACTGGTGGGTGCGCGTAGGTTGCCTGTGCTGCCTAACATGGCATCCACCGCTTCGTCTGTGGCTGCACTACCACCTTTGAATTCAATGACTTTTTTGCCTTTTGCCACAATCATTTTGCTCGCTTTGGCCAGCAATGCTTGGGCGTCTTTCCGCTGTAGCTTGCGGCTTGCAGGCACAGTGGTTGCTATTGTTATGTTACTTGCCTCCAAAAACTTGGATGCTCGGGTACAGCTGGTTCAGCCGCTGCGAAAATAATACCAATCTACTTTCTTTGCCATTTCATTATCCTATGATGTGAAGGCTAATAATAAGAGGAGGGCGGCTACAATGACAGCGTTTGCGATAAATTTTGATACCTCATCTTTGGCAAAGGCTCAATTTGCCTTTGCTGACGGTGTTGCCACTTTAACGCTGCACAAGCCCGATCTGCGCAATGCGATTTCTACAGTAATGCTCGCCGAGTTAATTTATTTGCTTGAGTGCTGCGAGGGCGATGATTCTGTGCGGGTTTGTTGTTTTACAAGGCGCTGGCAGTGGCTTCTGCCCCGGCGACAATTTGCGGGGTATGGGTCCGCTGCCGGATGATTTTCGGTTTATGCCAACCGGTCCTGTAACTCATGCGGGCATTCAACAGTGCCTGCGCGGCATGAGCAAACCCACCATTGCCGCAATCCACGGTTTTGCCTTGGGTGTTGGTCTGGATTTGGCCATGGCCTGTGATTTTCGCGTCGTGACTGACAATGTCCGCCTACAAGACCAAAGGGTCATTGATCGCGGTATGCACGCCGTTACCGGTTGTGCCTGGCTGCAAACCCGCGCCATTGGTAGTGCTCGAGCATTGGAGTTTTTAATTCTGGGCGAGGCCATTGACGGTGAAACTGCTAAAGCTTGGGGCATGGTCACCAAAGTGGCCACTGAAAATGAGTCCAGCCAGACCTTAAATGCATTAACTCAGCGCCTTGCTCATGCGCCCACCAAAGCCATCGGCTTAATGAAGCGTCAGATATATGCCGGTGAAACCATGAGCCATGAAGACTTTATGGCGTTTGCCGCACCGCTTATTACGCAGATTGAGATTAAGGATCGGCAAGAAGGCCTTCAGGCGTTTTTAGAAAAACGACCTGCCAATTTTTCTGGCACTTAGCGGTTTACTGGGCGCGGCGCGACGACGCCTAGTGATAAATGTCTTGGGCCAGACGCATGGCGCTTGCATAAGACGCTTACGCAATTACATTTAGCACTTCGCTTATTCTCGGGTACTGGGTACTCTAAATCGGCATTTTGTAATTGGGGGAGAGAACAATGGCACCTATACCAAAGGGCAGTACAGTGGCAGTAACCGGTGGCGCAGGTTTTATCGGCGGCTGGGTGGTCAAATTATTATTGGACAAAGGCTATCGCGTTCGCGCTTGTGTCAGAGATGTGAACGACACAGCAAAAACCGACTTTCTGCGCAACATGCCGGGATACGCATCAGGACGACTGAAACTGTATTCCGCAGACCTTGATCAACCCGGCTGTTTTGATGAGGCGTTTGCCGGTTGCCAAGGGGTAGCTCATGTTTCCCACGTTAGCGATTATGACGATCAAGATTACGTACGCGGCGTGTGCAAGCACGTTATTGATAGCATCAATAAATTTGGCACGGTCAATCGTGTCATCGTTACCTCAAGTATTGCCGCCATTATCTCTGAAGCAGATTTAAATGAGCTGCAACGCCGTCCTGTGTTTTACGAGGACCGCTATCCAGATGAGGAAAACCCCAAGCGAACTACCGCCAAGGGCCAAGGTTACTCCATGGGTAAAGTAGAGCTCGAGCGCATGTTTACCGACGCCGCTGAAGTCAGCGGTGAATGGGATTGTATTCGGGTTTGTCCAGCCGACAATGTCGGCCCTATTTTGGCCGCCCATCAAAAACACAAAGGCCCATGGCAGAACAATATTGAAATGATGCTGAAGGGTAAGTATTACCAAAACGGTGCTTACAGACCGTGGATGACAGTAGACGTGCGCGACGACGCCGAATGCCATATTCGCTTACTAGAAAATGTGGATGTTGAAAACGGCGACCGCTACATTGCCTGGTCAACTGACACCATTAACGTGGAGGATGTGTGCGCCTCAATTAACCGACTGCTGCCGGAACTGGGCCACGACACTCCCCAGGTTACCGATACGTTCCCAGAACATATACAGGCTAGAGAAGCGAAAATGCGCGCCATTTGGGCGGGCTGCGATCTCCGCAATGATCGGATTAAGGCGGTTACTGGCATTGAGTTTAGGTCACTGGATACCTCGATAAGAGATTGCGTAGAATCGCTCTTATCTGTTGCTGGTGTGCAGCCGCAGTTAAGAGAAGGTTTTAGCTTGCCGAAAAACCCTTAAACCACGGATTTGAGCCGCTTAATGCGGCTCGACTATTAGACTGAATTTATACACTAGGCATGAATAATGAAGTTAGAAGACAGTTGGATTAAGGCCCGAGAGGCTTGGGATTTTCGCGGCGAACAGCGCCCTGATTTTGCCATTGAGCCACGGGCTGATCAGGAGTCGGTGTGGGATTATCCGCGCCCGCCTGTCATTGTGGACGATAAGCGCGCTATTGAAGTGCGCAGTAGCAGCGGCACGCTTTTGTTAAAAACCAATGCGGCGCGGCGAATTCTGGAAACTGCCAGTCCGCCCACATTTTATTTGTCCGCTGAAGATCTGTGCGTGGCCTTAGAGCCAGCCAGCGGCAGTTCTTTTTGTGAGTGGAAAGGGGCCGCTGAATACTTTCAATTTGAAGGTGAGGTCATTGCTTGGCGTTATCCAGAACCATTTGAAAGCTTTACCAGCGTTGCGGGTTGGATTTGTTTTTATCCAGCGCTGACTCAATGCTCGGTAGATGGTCAGGCGGTGCGCGCACAAGCTGGGGGATTTTACGGTGGCTGGGTTACGGATGAAATTATTGGGCCTTATAAGGGCGAGCCGGGCACCAGCGGCTGGTAACCCCGAACAAATGGCTGTGAACAGGGTTTAGTGGGCTTAGTAAGGCACTGAGCCTGTAAAATGGATTAGTAGATAGATTGATAAGGATCGCTTGCCGCTTTTGTTGCCGTTCTAGCACGCTCCATGCTGAGAATCGACTTTAGGCGTAAATGCTCATCAAAACCACCGGTCACAAATTGCCGCATTTTGACACCTGTTTCCTAGGCGGCAAATCTCCGTCGTATCGGACTATATGCTCTTCGAGTGTATGTGGTCAGATATTGCCGATTAGCGGCTAATGGCTGAACTGCCGGCAGGCAGTTGCCGGAAAATACCCCTGTTTGGCGCTCCATTGCGCCCTCGCGGTGCTTCCGCGATCAGGGTGGATACGCATTGCCTTAACCTTCTGATGATTGGCGCAAAAGCGGCAATGCTTTGCATCTTGTCGACCACAAAACCCTCGTCTACCAGCTGGCCTGCGGAAATTTGGCGATAACTTGCCGTATTTGAGGCAAAAATGCGGCTTAAAGCCTTGATTTACGTCAACTTTCGGCTAATATTTGCCGTACAATTAATTTTTCGGTCAATGATAATGCCTGAAGGCGTAGGTTACAGTTCTAATAACGTTCAAACTCGTGCAACTCCTGCAGCCAGAGTGGAGCCTAAAACGAATGTCGACACTTCAACCGCAGTGCAAAATCGCGTTGAGTCTTCTAAAGATAAGGTAGATGTTAAGATAGGTGCGCGTCAGCAGGCCCCCGTAAATCCAGGTCGCAGCACTTATGAGCAAATTGGCCAGTCACAAATCAGGTCTGAAGCCCGAGTAACTGAGCAACTCGCAGTAGAGCAGCTACAACAACGACAAGCACTCTCTACTCAGCGCGACAGCCAAACCGTTAGATCAACTAGCGAGGCTCGTAGTGCTCAGAGAAGTGAAAGTCAGCCGGCAGCAAACCAAAGAGCATCTGAGCGGACTATAGAGCGTCCTACCAGCGACGCGCTTGCAGCCAGAGTGCAACAGCAATCCTTTACTAGCACAGAAAAGTCTCGTTACTAATTCCTAGGTCACGGATAAGAGACTTTTTAAGTCAGTATTAGTTAGAGACCGCGTTGCAGTATAATCAGCATAAGAAACTTCAAGGCGAATATGTCTAACGACGAAGCTCACCGTTGTCCGTCGTGTCACGGCGGTAGTATTAGTCCATTAGAGTCCCGCAAAAACGATCATGCTTTTGTTGCGTGTAATACATGCGACCTAATCTTTGTAGACCCCATGCCGTCAGACGATGCGCTGAGCGACTTTTACGACAATTATCATAAAAGCGCCCAATATCGGTCGAAGTTAGATTCTAAAATACGCCGCGCAAAAAAACGCATACGCAGTGTTAACTGGTTGAAGAAGCCTGGCAGGTTTGTCGACGTTGGTTGCAATGTCGGTTTTGCAGTAGAGGCAGCACGCTCGTTAGGCTTTGACGCTCGGGGAATAGACATTGACGCCAAAGCCATAGAGGTGGCTCAAAGTCAATTTAGCCAAGCAAAATTCGAAGTACGGTCCGTGCAGGACTTAGCAGAATCCGGTGAAACATTCGATTTTATCTATTGCAGCGAAGTCATTGAGCATCTATCAGAGCTGGACAGTTTTTTTACCGCCCTGGTTAAGTGTCTCAGTGACGACGGCGTACTGTATATCACCACACCAGATAACGGGCATTTCAGCTTGCCTAACGAATTTTCAAAGCTTGTAGAGTGGACCTCTGTTCGTCCTCCAGAACATCTTATGTACTTCACAAAATCTTCCGTTACGCCGTTGTTAAAACGACACGGTTTACGCTCGATAAAAATGCCTTTTAGCTTTAAACCGACGCTGAAAATTGTTGCAAAAGTAAAAGGTTAGTCGGAGAAGGCTGCCCAGCTTTTTCTCTCAGGGGGTGTGTTCCCTCGCCTTAACGCCAGCCCTTGAATGCTCCTCGTTCGTCATATTGCGTATGTCTTTCACCAAAAATACCAGGGCCGTTGGAACCACCACAAGTATAATGGTAGCCGTTGATAGGTAAATAACGTAGTTTGATCCAAGAATACTCAATCTATCCCTGCATATTTCTCAAAATGTTGGTCGCCGATAGATGCGATTTTTTTACAAAGTAATTTTCTAAGATAAAAGCTATGAACTCTACAAAAGGTAATGTAATGGCTGACTACGAATTTGCGACAGTAGATGTCTTCACCGACCAACGTTTTGGTGGTAACCCTTTGGCGGTGTTTCCTAATGCCAGTGGTATAACAGATGAGCAAATGCAGAAAATTGCTCGGGAAATAAATTATTCCGAAACTACATTTGTATTGCCTCCTCGGGATCGCAAAAATACTGCGGAGGTTAGAATTTTTACACCCCGGAGTGAGTTACCCTTTGCGGGTCACCCTACTGTAGGTACGGCGTGGCTATTGGCTAAGAATCCTAAGTGGGCGCCAGGCTTAATGTCAGACGATAAGATGGTCTTCGAAGAACGGGCCGGACTGGTGGAGGTAAAAGCACACAAAGATAAGAGTGGCAATCTACTGAATTGTGCCATTCTCGCGCCGCAAAAATTTCATCAGTTGCACAGCATTCCTAGGTCGGTCGCTGCACAATGCGTTTCGCTTGCAGATGAACAAGTTTTGGTTGATGCGGTTGTGGCGAGCGCAGGACTACCCTTTGCGTTAGCGCAGGTTGCCAACTTAGAAGCACTTAAGTCTGCAAAACCAAATATTTCAGCCTTTGAATATTGTAATAAACACTATGGTTATCTAGAAAAACCAGTCAGCTTGATGATCTATTATCAGTCTGAATCTGGCGTAGTGCACGCGCGCATGTTTGGCCCACTCGCTGGCATTTATGAAGACCCAGCGACTGGATCTGCTTCCGCCGCATTAGCAGGATTGTTGGCCAGTAGTGATAAACGTATGGACGCAAACATAAAATACGAAATTTCCCAAGGAGTAGAAATGGGTCGGCCCAGCGAGATTTTCCTTGAAGCAAAAAAGGTTGCTGGAGAAGTAGAGTCCGTGACAATTGCGGGCCAATGTGTGACGGTTATCAACGGCTCTTTAACTGTATAGAAACACCTAACGGTAAGACCTGAACCCTCTATAGTCTGTTTTGGGCAGAGTGTTAGGCGTACTTTACGTAACCAGGTTTCACCGTTATTGCAAAAGCGAAACTAATGTCTCTCGGGTTGCTTGGGCTTCCTCAGGGTTCAAATAAAATTCCGATGCTGCAAAGTCTGTTACGCCGGCATCACGCATTTTGTTGATGCCTTCAACAACTTCATCCTGCGTTCCCACAATGGCCACATCAGCTGGGCCGTCTACGCCTTCGCGGTCGAGCATTGCGCGGTAAGAGGGCAACTGACCATACATTTTTAAATTTTTACCAATGACACCGCGCACCACACCGGGCTGGTTAGTGACGCAGACGGGTAATGTAGCGATGATTCTTGGCGCTGCTCGGTCTGCCGCGTCTGCTGCCGCGGAGATTTCTGGCGCAATGTGTTCTTTCACTGTTTTGGGACCGACCCAGGCCAGTGAGGTGCCATCGGCCAGCGCACCGGCCACTCTCAACGCTTGAGGACCAAGCGCCGCTACAAGCACTGGAACGTGGGTTTCTGGCGCCCGGAATACCTTCGCATCGCAGCTTATAGTTTCACCAGTAAAGTTCACTGCGCCTTCTCTAAGTAGCGGCATTAGAACACTTAAATATTCTCGCAAATGACGAATGGGCTTATCAAAACCAATGCCCAATTGGGCCATCATGGTTTCATGCGAGAGACCTATGCCTAAGGTGAGTAGAGGTGTCATCATGTTAGAAACCGTTAGTGCTTGCCCGGCCAAAATCATTGGGTGACGTGGGTGAGTGGGGATAATAGCGGTACCCAGCTCCATGCTTGTAATAACCTGTCCTACTGCGCTCAATACTGTCAGCGCGTCAAAGCCCCCGGTAGGGTGCTCGGCTAGCCAATAGCTGGCAAAACCGTCTTTTGAAGCCTGAATTGCGTGTTCACGCACCGCTGGAACTGATGCTTTTTGGACCAATCCTGTACCGTTAATGCCAATCTTCATCACTACTCCCCGCTAGAAATACCTCTACTAATAAGTGAGGTTTTGAAGCATCACGATAACTTTTTTATACAAACATTGTTAGCTTTAGAGTTTGTATAACAGCGCCACCTAACCTTGCGGTAAATGATTAATAGAACTTATGCTGGGCATAGCCAACTCAGACATTGTTTTTCAGAGTCGTGATTTGTTCCGTTTATTAGTTAGCCAGTTTGGAAACCAATATTTTGCCTCAAGTTCTATCCCAAGTAGCTCTAGCATATATTTTTGATAGCAATGGTCGTGTGCTCATTGCAAAGCGGCCTCAGGGTAAGCACATGGCAGGTTTCTGGGAGTTCCCAGGCGGCAAGTTAGAACCGGGCGAGTCGCCGGCGCCAGCCATTGAGCGCGAGATACTTAAAGAACTGGCAATTGAAGTTGTAGGGCGGGGGTCGAGTTAACCAGTTTTGTTTTACCTAAGAGCAATGATTTGGAGTTTTTCCCTATAGTTTGCCAATGGATAAGCGGAGACATTGTGCTTTTGGAACATGATGAATACAGTTTTATGGCGCTCGAGAATTCGGCTAACAATTCTTTAGTTAACCACAGTTTAGCCAACCAAAGATTGGCACCAGCCGATGTTATGGCGGCGCAACTGTTAATGAATTTTTTGCGCAACACGTCTGTAAATTGAATAAGGTAGTCTTAGTTATTTCGTAAGGGGAGTTAGAGCAAGATGGAAATTGAGCACGGTAACGTCGAAACAACTCGTCATAAGAGCGCTTATCTAGCCTGTGGCCCAGAGGATGGTCCTCGTATATTTTTTGTCCATGGCTGGCCTGAGCTTTCTCTGAGTTGGCGGCACCAGTTATTAACCTTTGGCAATTTGGGGTTTAGAGCCATCGCACCAGATATGCGTGGTTACGGTAAGTCATCCAATTATTCTCAGCATGAAGATTTCGCAGTGAGTGAAGCGGTTCAGGATATGGTTGAGCTACATTCAGCTTTGGGTCAGGGCCCAGCGGTTTGGGTAGGCCATGATTGGGGCTCACCGGTGGTTTGGAGTGTTGCATTGCATCACCCTGAAATAGTCCACGCTCTTGCCAATTTATGTGTGCCACTAGGTCTTGAGGCCGGTGTGGATTCGATTATTGAGCATGTTGATAGAATTATTTATCCGGCAGATACCTTTCCCATGGGGCAGTGGGAATATCAGTTCTTCTACAATGAAAATTTTGCTGCAGCCCAAGCGGAGATGGAAGCGGAACCGCTAAAGACAGTGAAATTATTGTTTAGAAAAGGCGATCCGGCCGGCGCAGGGCATCCGGCTTCTACCGCTTACACGCGCATAAATGGCGGCTGGTTTGGTCCTGATGGCATTCCTGATATGGATATAGATCTTGATGTTATTTCCCCGACTGAGGCAGGTATTTTTGCCGAAGCCTTAGCTCGAAATAGTTTTTTTGGACCGAGTTCTTGGTACGTGAATCACGAAAATAATGCAGCGTTTAGCGCTAAGCTAAAACCTTCCCAGCCCATCACTAAGCCCGTGCTGTTTTTTCATGGCGAATATGACTATGTCTGCCAAACCGCCACCGGCACACTTGCTAATCCCATGCGTGCAAGATGTTCAGACCTAACAGAAATTTATGTTAAGTCCGGTCATTGGATGGCCCAAGAGCGACCAATTGAAGTAAATTCAGGACTAACACACTGGCTAATCAGTAGCGTTGGCTATTGGCCAGCAACTGAGCATTCTTAGCAGCCACAGTCATTTGATAACCCTCTGTGGGCTTACAAAAACAGTGCCTAAGCGCAGATAGAGCAAAAAGAGAAGAGCGAAAAAAGACAAAATTATGCCAAATCCGCGACCAGAGTATCCAAGACCCATATTGCGTAGAGATCGATGGCTGAATCTGAATGGCCAGTGGGACTTTACCGCAGACCCGGACGGCGTGGGGGTGAGTGAAGATTGGCAAAACCGGCTTCAATGGCCAAGCACTATCACTGTGCCTTTTGCGCCAAACAGCTCTGCCAGTGGCTGTATCGTTGATCCAAATGTGCAAAGGGTTTGGTATCACCGCACTTTTAGCAACCCGAATTGGCAAGACGAAGACGTCATACTTAATATCGGTGCCTGTGATTTTGTCACCACAATATTTGTCAATGGTCACGTCGTGGGCAGTCATATCGGCGGCTACAGCCCCATCAGCGTAAACATTACCGCAGCGCTTACTGCTGGAGAAAATCATCTCGTCATAAAGGTAAAAGATTCAGGGTCGTGGCAGCAGCCTAGAGGCAAACAAGCTGGTAACACGCGCTGGCCAATAGACTACGACCCAATCATTGGTATTTGGCAAACCGTGTGGTTGGAACCGGTTCAAGCCACGCATATTGAAGTGCTTAACTACGCTTTTAGCATGGCTGAAAACAGGTTAGCACTAATTATTAGTTTGAGTGACAGTTTTGATGGTGAAGTGCAGGTAACCGTGGCTAAATCGCAAATACTCGGCAATGCTCAGGCGCCAAATACCAGCAAGGCGGATGCCGAAGAATATTTCGTATGTCAGAAAAGCCAGCAGCGCTCCGAAATTAAGACCGCATTGCATATTCCTGCCCCTGGCCTTTGGTCGCCAGATTCCCCGCAACTTTATACTGTGACCATTGTGCTTTTATCCAATGAAGGCGTGATAATAGACGCAGTATCAAGTTATACCGGTCTACGTGAAGTGAGGGTGAGTGACGGCAAGCTGTGCTTAAACGGTGCCCCCATTTACTTACGCGGTGTGTTAGACCAAGGTTATTTTCCTGAGGGTTGGTATACGCCAATAAATGATCAGGCCTTGGTTCGCGATATACAGCTGACCAAGCAGCTGGGTTTTAACTTGGTCCGTAAGCATCAGAAGGCAGAGGATCCAAGATATTTATATTGGGCAGATCAGCTTGGCTTATTGGTTTGGAGTGAAATGCCATCAGGGCGTATTTTTTCCAACAATTTAGTTGAGTCGCTAACCCGTGAGTGGACTGCCTTAGTGCGCCGCGATCAGGCGCATCCCTGTGTCGTTTGCTGGGTGCCATTTAACGAATCCTGGGGTGTGTGGCATCAATCATCGCGGCCACAACAACGCGCTTTTGTAGACGCAATTTATCACTTAACGAAAACCCTGGACCAAACTCGCCCAGTTGTAGCAAACGATGGCTGGGAGTACTCCTCTGGAGACTTATGGACGCTGCATTTATACGACAGTACTTCGAAAGATCTTAATAACCGTCTAAACGCCATACAGCGTAACCCCCACACAACAGTTTCTGACGACGCCAACAGCAGAGTGGCCACTTTGCCAGGCGCTGATCCATCCGGTTTGCCGATATTATTGACCGAATGCGGCGGGGTCGGTTTTACTCAAGAACAACAGCAAGAAGAGCACTTTTCTTATGGTGCTTGGCCCGTTAGCGAAACAGAGCTATTAACGCGAATAGAAGACTTAAGTCTGGGTTTATCTAAGCTAGATGCATTACAAGGATTTGTCTGGACTCAACTCACGGACGTTCAGCAAGAGATTAACGGGTTACTGTATTTTGATCGTCAGCCCAAGCTGCCTGTGGCACAGCTCGAGCGGATATTCTCAGCTATTGGCGAACAACCTAGAGACTAATCATTGCGCTTAGTCCTTTGGCTGCAGCCAGAGCTAAAAGCAGAGCCGCAACTTTAGACTACGCTACTAAGACTGCGCCTCTGCATAAGTGATAGAACACTGGCTCAGCTTAGCTATTTCGTCCTTGCTAAAACCCAGTTCCTGAAGTATCTCGTCATTGTGCTCGCCCAAGCTGGGCGTATGCGCGTGGATATTACTGGGCGTATTAGAAAACTGCGCCGGTGGACGCGGTGAGCGAATTTGCCCAGCACGTGGGTGCTTGTAAGTCCAAAGCGCCTGCATGGCTTTAATTTGCGGATCTTCGGGTATTTCATGACGCATATTGATGCGAGAGTAAGGCACATCGTTTTGCTCAAAACGCTCGCACAAGGTATCGGTGGTCAGTTGGCTATAACCTTGGTTCATCAATTCGTTCAAGGTTTCACGGTTCCTTGATCGAGACTCAAAGTCTTTGAAGCGCTCATCGCCAATAAGATCATGCAATCCTAGCGATGCAAAAGTGCCATCTATTTCAGCTTGTTGAACCGGCATTGCTGCAATCCAGCCATCTTTGGTTTCGCGCATAAACATACTGTGGTCACCGTCCGGCACGGTTTCAACGCCATCTTCCAGCAACGTATAATTCGGCATGGTATCGGGCCAGAGAAAAAACAAGCTGGCGTCCAGCATAGACAATTCTACGCGTTGGCCCTTGCCAGACCGCTCGGCCTGAAAAAGCGCCGCAACAATGGCTTCTGCGGCGGTAAGAGAGGTGATCTTGTCGCACACCAGGTTATTGACCATTGCTGGGTCGCCTTTGGGTTGCAGGGTGGCAAAGCCGCTGATGGCCTGAATAACAGCGTCATAGACGCGGCGCTTGGCGTAAGGACCTGTAGCACCCACGCCATTAATCGACGCATAAACCAGCTTTGGCTGGGCCTCCTTGAATTCATCATAGCCAAGGCCTAATCGGTCCATTACGCCGGGGCGAAAATTTTCCATAACCACGTCAGCGGTGGCAATGAGTTTACGCGCAATCTCCAATCCCTCGGTGGTTTGTAGATCTAAACAAAGAGAGCGTTTATTGCGATTCATTGCCGTGAAGGGACCTGGCATACCATTACTCTTTGGCAGTCCACCACGCATCAAATCCCCCTTAGCAGATTCAATCTTAATCACTTCGGCGCCTTGATCTCCAAGTATTGAGGCCGCGATAGGCCCTGAATACACAGCAGTAAAATCAATGACGCGAACCCCTTGAAGAGGCCCGGTTGCCGCACCGCCCAAATTTATCCGCTCTGTCATTTGTAATTCTCCCTAAGATGACAAAGGTTTAACAAAGTTTTGCAGACAAGCCCAGAAAAACCGCCGATAAGCCCGGAAAAACTCAGAAAAACATGCGCAGAATGAGGCCCACGAAGTAGGTGTAATGCTTGCGGTTTATCGGCAACTAAAAATTAGTAAACAAGTAAGGGGGCTGGTCGAGGTGAGCTATATTTTCTGAAAGGAATTAGCGCACAGGGCCTAGAGACGCTTTATCCGAAAAGAGAGGTGACCAGATACACGGCGAAAATGCCGAGAGCAAGGAAGCTTTTGAGGTCGAAATATGTCTTTAAAACGGTCATGAGATTAAAATATAGAAATCTGCTTAATTTAGGAAATACCAAAAAGCGCTATGGTTATAACAAAAGTAGTTATAAAGGAATTTATGCCCGAATCATGCAAACTAGCGGCCAGAGGGCCCTGTTCTTATAGGGATTTTTAGCTCGCTTCTTGTTCGGTTTTAGACTGGCTGTAGTGCCGTACCCACTAAAGATATAGCACAAGGGCCAAGGCTAAGGGTGCCACTATAATCCATAAGCCAACACCCAGGCCGATATTGCGCATAGACATTTGGCTCAGTGTCTGGCGATTTATTTCTAGTCCAATCATGGCTAATGCGATGACCAAGAGGGCTTTGCTCATCAGGCTAATATAGCCGACAACAACCGGTTCCAATGGGATAAATCGGCTGACAACGGCCATACCAACAAACAGTAAAACGAATGTGGGTACGCGAATTTTTGCCTCGCGGCGTCGGTATATTAGGCTCACGGCAAATGCCAGAGGAATCAGCCATAGAGTTCGACCAAGCTTTACAGCTGCCGCAACTTGCGCCGCTTCATCGCCATAAAGAGACGCTGTGGCTATAACAGAGCTGGTATCGTGTATTGCTAGCGCGACCCAAGCGCCAAACACTTCCTGACTAAGACTCAGCTGAGTGCCGATATAAGGAAAAGTCAAAAGAGCGATTATATTAAGTAAAAATACCAATGCGGTGGCCACAGCAAATTGTTGGGGTCTGGCGTTAATGAGAGGCGCAAGGGTGGCAATGGCCGTACCCCCACAAATAGCGGTGCCACTGGCAAGAAGTGTTGTTTCTACCTCATTAGAGCGCAGCAGTTTGCCCATCAATAAGCCCAACCCCAGAGTACCTAAAACGAATACCGCAACAATCACACCGTAGTCTGATGACATTTGCATCAAACTGTCGATACCTAAGGAGAATCCTAGCAAAACAATGGCCGTTTGCAGGCTAAGTTTACCGATTGTGCCGCTATTCTTGATTGGATTTACGTCTATTGTTAAACGCAAGGCCAGCGCACCAAGCAGGGCGTAAGCAGGGTTTTGAAAATAGATGCCAAGTACGATAACCAACAACACGCCAAGCCATACCAAAGCAGATTTTTGCCTGTGGTTTTGTGCCGTGTTTTTATCTAGCGTTTTATCTATTTTTTTGTTCGGGTCTTTAGATGTTTCATCCACTGCCATATTTGACGATCCTCTCCCTCTCCTGCAATCAATCCCATAACAAATAGCTGTTGGGGATAGCTTTTTTTGTAGTGATCACATCATCATTATTATCAACAACTATGGACCACTATTCTGGTGGTAGCGTGTGCCTAGGCGGTGACAGGGCTAAGCGCCCCTTGAGTCCTAATGCGCACAAAAAACAATCCCAGAATGATCAAGTTTATTACCCCAACCCCGGCTGCGTAGCTAAAGGACCAGTCGTAATTACCTGTTGCATCAAACAGTAGGCCGCCAACCACGCCACCGGTGCCCATACCAATCCAACCAAAAAACGAGGTTATACTCATAGCCCTGCCGGAATACCGCGCGGACACCATGTTTCTGGTACAGACCAAAATGGACGACATAACACCGGAGTAGGTGAAACCAAAAACGATAGCCAGCAAATACAAACTTAAATCGCTTTGAAAATAGGGGAACCAAAGCACAGAAATTGTTTGTCCGGCAGACATCAAAATATAGCCGGGCAGCGCGCCAATGGTGTCGCCAAGTTTGCCGCCAACAATACGTCCAAAAGCGCCACTGAACATGAGCAGGGTTAGTACGGTCGTGGCCTCATCTAAAGTGCGCCCATTATCGGTCAGCAGGGGCACCAAATGCACGATGGGAACCGCCATGCAGTTACAGCAAAAAATAATAGCCATGCTGATCCAAATAATTACCTCGCGCTCGGACAGGGGGAAATCACGCACTTCCACCTCAGGATTATTGCGCGCCACTTCTCTTAGCGGTGACTCTTTGATTAAGAACGCAATGGGAAAGGCAATGCAAAAATAGACCACTGCACTAATGACATAGGTGGTCTGCCAACCATATTGCTCCAATGAAATTGCGCAAAGGTAGGGCACAACACCTTGTCCTACAGCACCGCCTGAAGCCGTAACACCCAGTGCTAAACCGGGTTTGTAGGTAAACCAAAAACCCACGTTGGCAAATAGGGGTGAAGTCACCATCGCGTTACCGAAAGCGCCAAAGAGGAAATAAAGCCCATAAAATTGATAAATAGACTGCTGACCACTCAGTGCAAAAAGACTGGCAGCCATAGCAATTGCGGCTACAAAACCAAAGTAGCGAGTGCCATATTTATCCGCGATATAGCCCCACAAGATGCCAAATATGGCAGAAGAAAAGGAGATTACGGTATAACCTAGCGAGGTCTCGCCGCGAGTCCAGCCAAACTCGGCAGAAAGGGGTTTTAGAAAAACAGAAATTGTGCCGAGGGTGCCAAAGGCAAGAGCGCTTAGGATAAACACTGCAAAAACCATAACCCAGCCGTAGGCAGGGTCTTTTGCCGACGTTTGTATTTCATTTGCGATCATTAGAGGTAAGCGCCTTGGTAAAATTTGCGCAATCATCATAGCCCAAAAAATGACGGTGTTTTGAAAAGGTTATACGCAATTTGCTGACTATTTTTGCGCTTGAAATTAGCCTTTTCGTACCCGTAAGGCTGGGTCAAGTGACTGAACTAAAGGGCATTACTTGTGCGATCGGCAATTGACAATTTTTCTTGGTTGGGTTTTTGTAGCGGCGTCATACATTTCAGAGTTCTAAGATGCAAGATCTGCCAAATTCCACAGAAGTCATCATAGTCGGTGGGGGCATTATCGGGTGTTCTATTGCCTATCACTTAACCGAGCTTGGTATTTCAGATGTGCTTTTGCTCGAACGCAAACAGTTAACCAGTGGCACTACCTGGCATGCAGCGGGCCTAGTTGCGCAATTGCGCGCGTCGCAAAACATGACCCGGCTGTCCCAATACACCACAGAATTATTCGCCAACCTTGCCCAAGAAACTGGCCAAGAAACCGGCTACCAAAGAACCGGCTCTATCTCAGTAGCGCTGCATGCAGAACGGCTTGAAGAGCTGAAACGCCAAGCCAGCATGGCCAATGCGTTTGGCGTTGATTGCGAGATGGTAGATAAATCCTTCGTCAATGCACGATGGCCAGAAATAGATACCACAGATATGCAGGGTGCGGTTTATCTGCCAGGAGATGGGCAGACCAATCCAGTAGATACAACACTGGCGCTTGCCAAAGGGGCGCGTAGTCGTGGCGCAACAATTGCTGAACAGACCACCGTTGATCGCCTAGCTATTGAAGACGATATTGTTGTGGGGGTTTATCTGGAGGATGGCACGCTGATTCGCGCTAAACAGGTGGTCATAGCGGGTGGTATGTGGTCGCGAGATTTCGCCAATCAACATAACGTGAGGCTACCTTTACACGCTGCCGAGCACTTTTACCTTGTTACCGAGCCGATACCAAGCTTTGCAAAAATGCGACCAACCCTGCGCATGCCCGACGAGCAGGTCTATTACAAATATGACTCCGGCAAACTGTTACTCGGTTGCTTTGAGTTAGAAGCTAAACCTTGGGGCATGGACGGCATCCCCAAAGAGTTTTGTTTCGACTCTTTGCCAGAAGATTTCGCGCACTTTGAGCCCTTATTCGAGAAAGCACTCAAGCGTATGCCTGCGTTAGCAGACGCAGGCATTAATCTTTTCTTCAGTGGTCCGGAGAGTTTTACTGTAGACGATCGTTATCTGTTAGGCGAAACCCCTGAAGTTAAAAACCTATTTGTGGCTTGCGGCTTTAACTCCATTGGCATTCAGTCATCTGGTGGCGCTGGTAAGGTTTTGGCTCAGTGGATGCAGCGGGGCAAACCGCCTATGGATTTGTGGGACGTAGATGTGCGCAGGACTTTTCCCTTTCAAAGCGATGGTAAATTCTTGTACGAGCGGACCAAAGAAACGCTAGGACTGCTCTACGATATGCATTGGCCGTACCGACAATACGCAACCAGTCGCAATGAACGGCTAAGTCCGGTGCACGAGGCGCTTGTGCAAAACGGCGCGGTATTTGGCGAATTAGCGGGATGGGAGAGAGCTAACTGGTTCGCTCTGGGCGAGGAAACTACCTACAAATATACTTACGGTAAGCCCAATTGGTTTGACGCCTGTCAAGTTGAGTGCGATGCAGTAATGAATAATGCGGCGCTGTTTGACCAATCGAGCTATCCAATCTTTATTGTAGAAGGCCCCGAGTCACTCGGGTTACTGCAATGGCTTTCAGCCAATGACCTGGATGTTGACGCCAATCGAATTGTTTATACCCAGTGGTTGAACGAGGATGCAGGTATTGAGGCTGATGTCACAATCACTCGATTAGCGACGGACAAATTTATGGTGGTCAGTGCTTGCGCGTCAGAGCTACGGGATGGCTACTGGTTAAATAAACACAAAAGTAATTTTATTTGCAGCGTAAAGCACGAATCTGAATTTGTGATACTTGGCCTTATGGGCCCGCAATCGCGGGCCATTTTGGCAGAGCTTCTGGATGGGTCAGACCGGCATATAGACGAATTAGCCTATTACAACTCGGCAGAATACTTAATCAACGAGATACCCGTTAGAGCCAATCGGCTGAGTTATGTGGGTGAACTGGGTTTTGAACTTTATGTCCACCGTGAGCAAGTCTTAGCACTTTGGCTAACCTTAATGGATGCGGGTAAGTCATATGGCCTGAAACCCGCGGGCGTTCACGCCATGAATGCCTGTCGAATGGAAAAGGGCTACCGTCATTGGGGACATGATATTTATGATCACATAAACCCTTATCAAGCGGGGTTAGGTTTTGCCGTGGCAATGGGCGGTGATGACACCCTGGAAGCCCAAAACTTTCTTGGACGTGGAACCCTAACGGGCACAAATGGTGTACAAAAGAGGCGATTAGTTTCTTTAGCGATCGCAGTGGAAGGCGCACCATTTATGATTCATGACGAACCGATTTATCGAAATGGCGTTCAAGTAGGCTTAACAACCTCAGCTGCTTGGGGACACAGAGTCAATAAGAGCCTCGCCATTGCCGAACTCAATAGTGATACTGGCGTGAGTGCTACTTGGCTTAAAGAGGGTGATTTTGAAGTGGAGGTAGCCATGAAACGCTATCCAATAGACGTGCAGTTCGCGCCATTTTACGACCCTAAATCCGCAAAGATGAAAGTTTGAAGGTGCCACAAAAAAATCATTTATTACTAATCAGCTATTAACAGAAGCATTGGCATTCAGCTATATTGCTGCAGCCTAACAGGGGAAACTTTACACATGTTGCCAATCAAATTATTTGGAAGTCTTAGCATCGCCCTGGCGCTAAGTCTTAATTTAATCTCTGCACACGCCGAAATTAAGCGTACTCACACAGGTAAGCCAGATTTGTCTGGTACATATGATACCGGCACGCTGACGCCACTGAATAGACCAAAAGAATTTGGTGACAAGCAGTTTATGAGCACTGAAGAAGCGGCAAAAGTGCAACAGCAGATGGCCGCGCGCTACGAAATTTTTAACCGTGAGAGCAGCGCGGATCGCAAAGCTCCCGTAAAAGGCGGAGACGGAAACAATACAGCTGGGGCAGGGGGCGTAGGCGGCTATAACGCGTTTTGGGTAGATCCCGGCAGCGACATCTTTGAAATTGACGGCAAGTTCAGAACCTCGATTCTTTACGCACCCAAAAATGGCCAGCAACCGAAAATGAAAGCCGCAGCATTAATGCGCAGCGCGGCAATATACGAAAGCTTTAGGCACGACAACGACGGCACCGCTTCCTGGTTAGCGCGTAAGGGACCCGGTCCCTTCGACGGACCTGAGAGCCTAGCGCCCTCTGAACGCTGTCTCATTAGTTTTGCGGCAACAATCCCTACAATTCCTAGTCTGTACAACAACTACAAGCGCATTATCCAGACTGATGAGCACGTAATGATTCTACAAGAGATGGTCCATGATGCGCGCATTATTCGCATAGACTCGGAGCACACCTCTGCCAAAAACAGGAAATCTTTAGGCGACTCCATCGCATATTGGGAAGGCGATGTTTTAGTTGTAGAAACCAAGCACTTCAAAGTACCCAGTGGACTGTTTGGTGCAGACGAAAACCTAACGGTAACCGAGCGCTTTAGTCGTATGGAAAGCGGTGATCTGCTCTATGACTTTACGGTGAAAGACCCCACGGTATGGGAGAAAGCGTGGAGTGGCGAGTACGTTTGGTCAGCGAACAATAGTAAAGTTTATGAATACGCATGCCACGAAGGAAATTACGCTATGGGAAATATTCTGCGCGGCGCAAGGTTGCTTGAAAGTGAGTGGGAAGGCGAGCGGAAGTAGTGCATTATTTACTAGAGGATATCGTTTGCTGCAATCGAACAGGCAACGTGTAAAACACGCTGCCTGAGTACTTCTCAATAATCAGTGATTAAGGAGAGATTAGCTTAGCAACTCGCGCCTGGTTTTTTGCGATATTTGCTGCGTTTTTGAGAATACCTTCTCTGCGCTTCATTATATCATCTGAATTTTTTTCAATCTTAGTGCGATTGGCTTGCATCGCCTTTGTCATTGCGTCCATTTTCTTAGAGTTTGCAGAGGCATTGACCTTAATCGATTTTGCACGAGCGGCATTCGCCTTAATTCTCGCTGCATTTTTTGCTGGTGTTGGATTGGTTTTGGCAAGGCTACCATCTAAAATCTTGTTGTTCTCTGCAATTTGACCATCGTTAAATTTAACAATGCTCTCGTTGGCTTTCATGATGGTGCTGTTGATGTCGATTAACATTTCGTTGACCAACACCATCTTTTCGTTAACGTTAAGCACTGCGCTATTTAGACTAGAGCGGTGCTCCAAAAAGTCTACATTGGCTTCGTTAACTAAAGACTCTTTGTAGTTTGCTTCTACGTCGCTATCTGCCTCAAGCGTAGCCAGGATAGCTTTTCTATTTCTAAAAACGTCATCTGTATTTTGGTTTGTTAACTGTCGGTTGCCCATGAAGGCGGCGGTGTAGTTCTTTAAAATGCCCGCTCTATTTTCTTCAACGATTGATCGTGATGCGTAGGCTTTTGCTCTATTTGAAGTGACTGCGGCCTCTACTTCAAAAATTGCTCTACGGTTTTTTTGAATTTTAGTTTTATTTTGCGCTGATGTAGCCATGAATTGAACTCTCCGTAATTTATAATCTTTCACCTCTAGCGAGCGATCTTTCTAGTGCTTGCCGTCAAGCTAATCGGACCATTTGCTGAAGTGCTTTTTTTAAAGGCGCTTTCGCCATAGTGTTGTTTACCTGTTTTTTCAATAGAAGGCTAGTTTTAATCAAAAAGCGAAAAACGTCCATCTATCGTTAACTCGACGACCCAAGCTTAAAAAAAGACAGCTCAAATTGAGTTTGGGTTAAGTTTAGGGACTGATTTTTACACCAGATACTTTTAGGGGGGGCGAAGTTTGCATGAAACGTAGGTCGGTCCGACTAAGTTCACCCCAACCAATAGCTTTTGTTGGGGCGCTGATGAAGTTAAAGTTTGCTCTGAGCGTCCAAGCGCGCAAGGTCAGGACGAGAGCCAAAAGCCAATGTTGCAACGCGACAGAGCTTTAGCGTTATCTTAGATGCGTGCATCGAAATCGATCTGTCTATCCAACTGGCTGCGCCCTTTTGAGGCGCAACCGGGCTTATCCCTAGGTGCTTAATCTTGACCCATTGACCATGTTTTGCTGGCCTGACGTGAACGCTCAAATTCTGATTTTGTCTCGTCTACCTTTCTTAAAGGCAGACTTCTCTTGATTTCCTGAACTTCTGGTTGGAAGCGTGGCATTGCGTTTTGAGCGTTAGCGGCTTGTTGCATGTCATTAGTCCTTGAGTTGATTGAATCAGTTTTTTGTATGAGAGAACATTAAACAGCCAGATCAAGCTGCGGTATATGGAATAATTGAAAACAATTATATTCCAACAAGGAAAGTATTGATGTACTTCATCAAAAAGAGAAAATTCAAATCTGCCAGCCAAAAAGCTGCTGACTAACCCGCTATGTCTACCGATAAAACGATCCAAAAAAAACGATCAAAAAAACGCTTAGTCGCAAATGTTGGCTGTCTATGCGCCGGCCATACATTAACGATACCTTGCCTATACAGGCAGTTCGGTAGTGTCCTTAATGCTCTCCATAACAAAGCTTGCTGAAACATTAGTTAATGTCAGTTCACTGGTGAGACGTTTGTAAAGTCGATCATAATGGGCCATATCTTTGACTACTGCGCTTATCAAGTAATCCAACTCGCCAGAGGTTCGGTATACGCCGAGAATTTCAGGGAAGGCCGCAACAGTTTGTGAAAACTTGCCTGTCCATTGGCTGTTGTGGTGGGCGGTCTTTATTTGAATAAATACCTTTAAATGAAGGTCAAGTTTCGCAGGGTTGAGTAGCGCCACACGCCGCTCAATAACGCCAGTTTGCTCCAGCTGCTTTATTCGCCGCCAGCAAGCATTACGCGAAAGATTCACGCTCTCGCTGATTTCGTCCAACGACATATCAGAGTTTCGCTGAAGTAAGTGTAAGAGTTTGAAGTCGATTTTATCCATATCCCAAAAAATAGCACTTTGTTGGGATAATTGCACCGCTCAGGGCTCTATTGGCGGAAACTTTGGGATCGTTGTGAAGTCATAGTCGTCTACTATCACGCTTTCAACAAACGAAGAGGGCACCATGTTTACACGAATATTTTTGAATCACCCGAGATCTTTAGACGAAAATTTTTACCAGCACATGGTTCTTGCCCTAGATTTTGCTGCCGCTCTGCTAACAGCCGGGGCTGCGGCCTTGATACATGCCTTTATTCCTTGCCTGTTCGAAAAGACCGCTAGCAATATCATTTCTCGGCTTCACGAACGTATGAACAACAGGGCATAAAGTGCCTTCTCACAGACTCTTAATAGGCAAATTATTGTTATCCTTGCGCGTTAAAGACGATGCTAGATCCTTGAAATTTGAGGGGCTATTTGGATCGTTACCAATGCCTAAATAGGGCTACGCATTCTACTAGATGAAATTGTAAGGACTAGCAATGAGCGAACCTCAACAGACTATCAATCCGTACGAAGGATTTAAGTTACTTCGTGAGCATGCGCCGGTCAGTCAGCTTGAGGCCGATGGCCCCTGGCAGGTTGCACGCCACGCTGATGTAAATGCAATTTTGCGCGACCACGCAACGTTCTCGTCGGATGTCTCAATGCAGCCTCAAGAAAAGCGCGGCGCACCGAGTATGCTGTTTAGCGACCCGCCTGTGCATCACCGGCTGCGCAGGCTGGTCAGCGTAGCGTTCAAACCCAGCCAGATCCAACTTCAAGAAGAGCAGATTCGGCTGCGATGTAACGAGTTATTGGACGCTATTCCTATTAATACAGAGATTGATTTGGTTAAGGCACTAGCTGCGCCATTGCCAGTAATGGTTATTGCCGAAATGCTGGGGGTAGAAGATGGCGATATGGCTACCTTTAAGGCTTGGTCAGACGAAATTTTCAGCAATATTGGGGAAATCCTATTTGGCACGCCGAGCCCAGAATCCGAGCGCGCTGCTGAAGAAATGAATACCTATTTTTTGCAACAAATAAACGATATTCGCAACAACCCGAAAAATCACTTGTTGGGCCAGTTAGTCGCCACCGAGACCGAAGACGGCATATTAGAAGATGAGGAGCTATTGAGCTTTTGTCGGCTTCTTTTGATCGCCGGCAATGAAACAACCACCGGGCTGATTACAGCCTCGGCGCGCATCTTTCACGAAAAGCCCTATGTGTTAGCTGAACTAAAACAAAAGCCCGAGCTGGCTGCTCCCTTTGTTGAGGAAGCACTGCGATTTTATTCTCCGTTCTCTGCCACCGTCCGCCGCACGACCAAAGACGTCGAGATTGCAGGGCAAAAAATACCGGCGGGGGAGTTAGTAGTACCATTAATCGCCTCGGCCAATCGAGATGAGCAGGTGTTTACCGATCCTGACACGTTCAAACTGGACCGTCATTCTAACCCCCACCTTGCAATGGGTTTTGGCATTCACTTTTGTCTAGGCGCGCACTTAGCTCGCTTGGAGGGCAAAATTGTGGCAGAGGAAATGGCTCGTCGCTTCAGTAGCGTGACTCTGACAAACCCCAAAACTGCGACAGTGGGAGATTTGGGTGGCCCGAAAGAGCTGACAGTTGTGGTTCGCTAATGCGCACCGTCGGTTAGCCGGGATCAGTGGCGCCGTTTGAAGCTGCCATCTCGGTGTCTAGCTAATGATAAATAATCAACCTAGCCTCTTGCGAATCTTCCTGATAAAGCTTCGTTTTTACTTTTCTTGTACACCAAAATTTGATCTAGTTAGCCTTGTCCTCAATGCAATTCGCGCACCTGGGCGCGGTATGGCTAACACCTCCCCCCCCCCAGCCCCACTATTATTCAGCAAACGCTGCCAAGCATTTGTAGACATGCATAGGTAAGTAGCTCGGATCACCAATCTCTGCATGACGTTTAGTTGAAAAAAATTTCTCGGGCAATGTGCTCCTTCCCCAGATTTTTTCGAACGCTCCTCAATTACAAGCACATAAAGGTTTGCACTTGGCTCTGCCGTTAACGATTAGCTTACTTCACTTTTAAAAACCTCTAGGCCTTGGTCACTAGGGCAATCATCGAGACAATATGACGCGTCTCGTGTATTTTTTTCCTAAGTATTTTTTCAATAACACACGGCAGGGCGACTATGGGATTAACGGTAAACGGTGTCGAATGCCAAGTTGCATCTGGTTGGAAAAATGAGAATCTTGTTACGGTGCTGCGCGAGCATTTCGGGCTACCTGGCAACCGATTCAGCTGCGGTATTGGTCAATACGGTGCCTGTATTTTGCACGTCGATGGCGCGTCCATTATGAGTGATCGCGCGGTGGTAGATTATAGTTTCAGTATCGCTTTCACGATGATGTTTAAGGATAAAGCATCGTTGAATGCATATAATGCTGAGCCTTATCACAAAAATATTTCAAGCGAGGTTACTTTGCCGCATGTTGTTCGAGGCCTTTTCTACGAAGGTAAAACTCTGTAGATTTTTTCGCTGGTTGGCCACAGAAACGGGCCGGCTTACTGAACAAAAAGACAGGTCTCACTGTGCGTATTTAGACATACTAGTAACTTTCTTTTAATTTACTTCTATTTTATTTGGCCCTATTTAATTAACGTAACGGGAAGCCGCCATGACCGATCAGAACAAACCGCTTGCAGGTATCAAGGTCCTTGATCTAACGCAGATTTACCAAGGTCCTTATGCAGCGTTTCTATTTGCCATGGCCGGCGCTGAAGTGATTAAAGTTGAACCCGTAGCGGGCGAGCGGCTGCGCGGTGCTGGTGGCGCTAAAACGCCATTGTCTTTCGCCATGCTCAATTCGAATAAGAAAAGTATCACGCTTAACCTACGTGATGAAGAAGGCAAAAAGCTACTTCGTAGCCTGGTCAAGGATGCCGACGTTTTACTCGAAAATTACGCGCCAGGTGTCATGGATCGGCTTGGCGTGGGTTGGGAAGAACTAAAGCAAATTAATCCGCGTTTGGTGTATGGCTCTGGAACCGGATACGGACTGTCAGGCCCAGACATGAATTTACTTGCCATGGACCATACCATTCAGGCGGCCTCTGGATTAATGAGCGCAACCGGGGACGCCGATTCACCGCCCAGCAGGTCTGGTGGGGCACCGTCTGACATCATGGGCGGCATTCACATGTATGCCGGCGTGCTCGCGGCTCTTCAGGGGCGTAACGTCACAGGCCATGGGACTCGGGTTGAAGTTTCTATGCTTGAGGCAATGTACTTCACGCTGGCTTCTGAATTCAGCATCCTTCACGAAACCGGCGAAACCCCTCCGCGCAATAGCGCTAGGTCGCCCTCAAATGTCTGTCCGTACGGACGCTACCCTTGTAAGGATGGCTGGATTGTCATTATATGCGTTGCCGAAGCACATTGGCACAGCGTACTTGATGTGGTTGGCAGATCAGATCAAAAAGATAACCCAAATTTTCGTAATTCGATGTCGCGCAAAAAACGCGAACACTTAGTGGATGCCATGATCAATGCATGGACGGTTGAGCGCACGCGTGACGAAGCCTACGAAGAACTGCGCGCTAATCGCGTGCCGGTTGCGCCGATCAGAACACTAGACGAGGTGCGCACAGATCCACACCTACATGAGCGTGGCATGCTGCAATATAAAACTCATGATCTTATGGGTGAGGTGATTTTGCCAATAAGCCCCATACGTTTTTCTGCTTACGATTCACCGGTACTTGAGTTTTTTCCGGAAATTGGCGCCGACAACGAAGCTGTTTATGGCGGTCTCAATTTAAGTCCAGAAGACATCGCCAGTCTAAAGTCGTCGGGTGTTATCTAGCTGGCATTATGCTGGGTATCTTGGTTCAGCGCAGCCTAAAGGCGGGCGAGCAACCGCCATTGGCAGCTTAGGTACATATTGTTGAGCTCTAATTCAGAGCTGCGCCGAAGAAAAAGTAGACGCGTTGGATTTTGTCAAAAGGCCCCTTAAAAGCGCTCTTAGTGGAGCTCTGTCATGCAATATTCAACGCCTGAATCCGACTTTTAATCCGGCTTTGACGCAGCCTTTGAACCTACCTTGCGTGCATAGTTGCGGACAGTTTCTTTGTACTCGTCTTCAGTCAGCGCCCACTGTTGTAAATCTGCGTCTGCCCAACCCATATTCATCCCAGGGGCAGACCTGCCTAATGCCGAGGTCATTGAACGAGTCATTGCTAATGCCGCAGGTGGCACAGCCAGCAATTCATCTATCAAGGTTTGAGTTGTCGTTTTTAAATCACCGTCCGAGGCTACACGTTGTGCCCAGCCACTTTGCTTCAATTCAGCTGAGGCCACTTTTCGCGTTGTCATAACCCAATCTCTGGCTGTGGGTAACCCCACTTCTCGAGCCAATAGAGGCGTACCGTTCCACACGTTGGGAATACCTAAGGCCAGCTCTGGAATGCGCAATACAGCATTTTCTGAGATGACTCGAAAGTCACAGGCTGTAGCCAACAACGCGCCGCCACCGACTATATGACCCTGCATGGAAGCAATAGTCACCTGCGGAATGCGTTCCATTTGCTCCAACACACGCTGCCAGGTAGCAGTGCGGTTGCGCCGAGTAGACCAGCTGCCTTCCACCTTTGGGTAGGATGTCGTTTTCAGATCTGCCCCAGAACAAAAAGATTTTCCTTCACCAGACAGTACCAATAAGCGGACGTCTGGGCGCTCAATCAGGTCGTTAAGTGTCGCTGCAATGACCTGCCGAATTCTGTCATTCAACGCATTCAGTTGCTTTGGACGATCGAGCACCATGTGCACTACGTCGGCGTCATAGATAACTTTGATACCTTTGTTTTCAGACATAATTATTCCAAGGTAGGTAAGGGCATTGGGTAGGTTTGGTTATTGAACTGTGCTTTACCAGCATTGAACCAGAATTCATCTATAGCTAAATGAACTAAGGCGTAGAAAAAAAATTTTACAAGCGTCGTAAATGCTGTGTTTGGTAGCAGTAAAGTCGTCTCCAAGGAGTTGACGTCAAAGAATAAAAGATATGGTACCCGGACCCGGACTTGAACCGGGATGGCCGTTAAGCCGAGGGATTTTAAGTCCCTTGTGTCTACCAATTCCACCACCCGGGCACACGCGTGCATCTTACCGAAGAATTCATCAAATTGTGATCCTTTGATGCAAATTTATAACAAATTTTATTATTCAGCTGTTGGCCAAAAGGTGAATTGGCCTGGCAGCACATAGACCAATGCAGCGGTTAATACAAATCCTGTCAAAATTCCGCTGAAGATGAGAATTATGTTTGAGAACTTTAACCTGCCGTCTGGTAATTCATTCAATGTGGGCAAGGTCTGCAAGCTGATAAAAAAGGAGACACTCATTAGGCCCGATAGGCAAACTAGCATTAACGCATAAGCACTGGGCAGCGCAGTCTTGCCGGACACCAACGCACCCACCGCAGTGAAGGCCAAACCACCTATAACCGCTAAATGATGCAAGCTGCGCCAATGCTTAGACAGGAGGGGCGCATAAGCGGCCTTATCTAGATTTTTTACAGCTAATCGAGGCACCACAATAACGGCAAAAATTAGCGCCCCTAAGTAACCACATAACAAGCAGATAAAGGTAGCCATTGCATAGGCTTCACTTAAGTGGTACATCGAAATTCCCGATTAAATCTAGACCTTTCAACGCTACAAGATTTAAGGTCAAAGCCTCGTCAAATACTTGGACTTTTAAAGCTTGGCCACCACCTAAAACTGGTTTTTCCATAAGCGCTTTTTAGACACTACCTGTTCAACTAAAAATTACAGGTAAGAAAAACAATAAAGAGAAATATAAAAAGCCACTCGATTCAGATACAGCAATGAGAGGGAGAGAAGGGAGGGCAAAAAAGAAGAGAGAATGAGGGGAAAAACGAATGCTTTAGTCAACATCTATCTATGCGCCACCCCAGGCTAAACGGCCTTCATCGTGGTGAAAACTTTGGTTTACTTGATCCAATGCACCAAGGCTCTTGAGTAGTGCTCTCGAGTAGGACGCTTTGCCCGGGCTTTTTGAAGACTCCTAGCCCAGGCTCGTAGTCAAGGCGCCTAGCCAAGTGCCAAACCAATCGTCAGCTCGTTGCTTAATCAATTGCGCCCAGTAGAGGCCACTGATTAAGAGAGTGAGAACGTCCAATTGTAATGGGTGGCATCAAGCCTAAAGGCAGGTTTTACACTGGGCGTCCAAGAATCGTCACCGCCCACGCCCATGTGATAGCCATCAAGATAGACATATATCCCACCATCAGCGACTAGGTTATGGGTATGCAGCGCTGCAGCCAATTGCGCTTGACCATATTCGCTGACGCTGAAATTAAACTGTCCTTCTATATGAAGGTCTCCCAAACTCATTCTACTGACATCACAACGGAGGCCGTTTTCTGACGGAAAAATGTAATTCGTATGCATAGATTTAGTCGATTGCTGCCAAGTGCCCAAGTCAGCGCTGGCCAATCGATCGGGGTAGTTTTCATGGGGCCCACGACCAAACCAAGACACCTCATCAGCGACTTGCGTCGAGCGAAACTTTGCCCCCACTCTGGGTAGTGGTGGCATGTCGCCGTCGACGCTCACATTAACGGACACGGTCATTTCACCGTCGGAGGTGAATTTATGCTGCCAGCAGGTTTTGATTTGCAGTTTGTCATCATGATAATGCCCATGATCCACTTCAACTAAACCGGCCTGATGGTCAATGCGAATGTCCAAACATCGGTGCTGAAAATTAAAAATCCCTGCATCTTGCCACCGTGCGAGCCACGAATATTTATCTGCATGACCGGCCTGACTGGTGCCAATATCGTTGTCTAATGGCGCGCGAAAAAAGTGATCTAGCAAAGGCTCCATTAATTGCTCTGCGCCGTTCTTAGTCCAGCTGTCGATCAAACCGCTGGTGCGGTTTAGATGCCAGATATTCGGCCCCGCAGCTATCACATATGCGTCTAAGCCATCATTAATCCCAACGTACTCGGGTAGGGGTAGGGGTAGGGGTACGGTGCCAAGCTGAGAGGGCACTGCAAATTGCCAGCGCGCCACTTCGTGCCCAGTGTCAGACCAAACTGTTCGGTTGATTTGGGTAATCCATACATTCAACCAACAGGGCTCAGTTACTTGCGGAAACGCTGCTCCTAAATGAAGCTTCTTGGCCGTTCTTGGCGTCAAATCAAGGACAATACTGTCCTGCCCAAAGGTGTGGTTTTGGGTGACAAATTCCCAGTGCAATTGTTCATTGTCACACGCTCTAAACAGGTGTTCACTGGTGATCGACACAGCAACCCCTTGGTTTTGGTGAAGGCGTGCAATAAAGGGTTGCTGACAGCGCTTAGCCTCAAACAAGGTTGGGTGCGGCGTTCGGTCAGGGAAAACCAAACCGTTAATGCAAAACTGACGGTCGTTAATTTCATCCCCAAAGTCGCCGCCATAAGCCCAGTAGGGTACGCCTTGTTCTGTAGTTTTATTCAGGCCTTGATCAACCCAATCCCAGATAAACCCGCCTTGTACGCGCCGATGTTCGCGGAACATATCCCAGTAGTCAGAAAAATTACCTAAGCTGTTGCCCATGGCGTGGGCATACTCGCAGAGAATGATCGGGCGGTCCTCATTGGCGAAGCCTACCCATTTATTCAAGGAAGGCTTATTCCCAAGGTCTGGGTGTTGCAGAGTCTCGGAGTCAGTTCTGGCATACATTGGGCAAATAATGTCCGTTGCATAGGTATCTGATCCGCCGCCCTCATATTGAATAGGTCGCGAAGGGTCTATGCGCTTAGTCCATTGATACATGGCGTCATGTACTGCGCCATAACCCGACTCGTTGCCCAAAGACCAAAGAATAATGCAGGCGTGGTTAAAGTCGCGGGAAACCATTCTTGTCATGCGCTCTAAGAATGCATTGGCCCACATCGGGTCATTGGCCAGCCGGCTCATAGGGGTTACGCCATGGGTTTCTATATTCGCTTCATCTACCACGTAAAGCCCAAGGCGATCACATAGCCGGTAGAATCCGGGCTGGTGGGGGTAATGTGAGCAGCGTACGGCGTTGAAATTGTTTTGTTTCATCAACCGCAGGTCTTGTTCAACCAGCGCCAGGCTCTCCGTATGACCTGTTGCTGGATCATGCTCATGCTTATTCACCCCGCGCACCAAAAGCGGTTGTCCGTTGACACAAAGTTGCCCAGAAATAATCTCTATTGAGCGGAAACCCACATTATAGGCCTCAGTCTCAATGGGCTGTTTTTTTGCGTCTAATAGCGTCACGGTGACTCGATAGAGGTTGGGGCATTCAGCGCTCCATTGCTTGGGACACGGCACCGGTATGGACATGTGGCCGCGATCGGCATAAGCGCCTTTTTCGTCTATATGGCCCGTACCCACTGGGTAGCTTTCCCGCAGCAGTGCTGGTTTAGACAAATCGTCGATATCGTACAAAGCCACAGTAACAGAGCAGTTTTCTGCACTTTCAGTTTCAATCTCAAGTTTCAGCAGGCCTTCTTCATAACGATCGTCCAGCGTCGCGGTGGCGCGTAGATCCGTCATCCTCGACCGTGGTTTTGCCAGCAAACGAACCGAGCGGTAGATACCACTCAAATTCCACATGTCTTGGTCTTCCATATAGCTGCCGTCACAACGGCGAGTAACCAAAACACTGAGGGTATTTTGCCCTGCGACAATGCAGCGACTTAAATCGAATTCTGCCGGCAGGCGACTATCTTGGGAGTAACCTACCCACTGCTCATTACACCAAAGGTGGAAGGCACTATCCACACCTTCAAATATGATCCGAATTTGTTCCTCACTAGACCAATTTGAAGGCATTGAAAAAGAACGCTGATAGCAACCCGTTGGGTTTGCATCGGGCACAATAGGCGGGTTGCACGGAAATGGATACTGCACGTTGGTATAGATAGGGTGATCTAACCCTTGCAGCTGCCAGTGTCCAGCACCGTCATATTTTGCATATCCGGCAACTGGGCCGGCCAAGCTGCGGGTACCGCTTCAACACTATCAAACAACGCGAATTGCCAAGTACCATCTAACGATAAAATGGCGTCGCTTACGGCATCATTCTTCGCCGCATCTTCGTACCGCCAGCTAGACAGTGGCGTATGGGCGGGCATTCTATGTTGCGAGGTTATATCTGGCGTCTGCCAAGCACGTTGAGTTTTGAAATCCATAAAAAGTACCAAATTTGAAAAACGCTTAATAGTAAAAGCCGGTGCAAGCGAAGCCGCCGAATATACCAAGTCTCAGCGACTCTTGGCATGCCTTAGATGAATATACGCGAGGCGAGTGTAGGGCAATTAGGATTGCGCTCAAAGCTCACCTCAGCTTCGCCTACCCACAGTTGTCGCGTAAATTTGCCTCTTTATGCAGTTAGCGTAAGCTAGATTGTGTACAAGGGTTGTAGCGAAATTGATTTAAAACATTAGCTAACAGCCTGAGCCGATCCCTTAATAAGCCAGAAGAGTGTTCATGACCGACCAAACAAAATACCCATCCTTAAAAAACCAAACCGTCTTTGTTACTGGCGGTGCGACGGGTATTGGCGCGGCTATGGTCAGGGCGTTCAGTGAGCAGGGGGCAAAGGTCGCATTTGTTGATTTAGATGATGAGGCAGCGAAGACCTTAGTCACTGACCTAGAGCAAAGCACCGGCTTGTGCCCTTGGTTCAGGCAACTAGACATCACCAATGTCGTTGCTCTCCAGTCGGCCATTCTCGACGCAGCGGCAGCATTAGGACCATTGCAAACATTAGTCAACAATGCGGCCAATGACATGCGTCATGCAGCAGCCGATGTCACACCCCAGAGCTGGCGTAACATTATGGCCATTAATCTGGATGCTACATTCTTTGCTGCCCAAACCGCGGCTGAGTTGATGGCTAAGCCGATGACCGAGCACGGCGGCTCAATTATTAATTTCAGTTCTATTAATGCGCTACTTGGCCCAAGCAATATGCCCGGTTATGTAGCGGCTAAAGCTGCGATCATAGGATTGACCAAATCTTTGGCCAAAGACTTCGGTTACTCTAACATCCGCGTGAATGCAATCTTACCGGGGTGGGTGGTCACCCAAAAACAACTGGATACCTGGCTAACCCCAGAGGCAGAGGCTGCATGGATGGAGCAGGTGGCTTTACAAAAACGCTTGTTGCCAACGGATGTGGCTAACCTCGCTCTATTTTTAGCTGCCGATGACAGCGCAATGATTACCGGCCAAAGTTTATCTATCGACGGTGGTAGAACATAAATTCGACAACCTTGGACTGTTCATTGCCTGTCGATTGCATGCGTGGTTGCTCACTCGTCTATCTTGAGAACACTCACATTACGTCACCGTTAGACGTGTATTTGATGAATAGTGCCTTTCGTGCAGAGGTAAAAGAAAGGTAGTTAGAGTATTATACTGTGGCCTCAGGCCTTGCTTAACGTTGACGCCGAATTAGTTTCAAAAACTATTGGTTAGCGCCAGACAGTTCGGTCTGCACAATAATGTGGTTGAATTAGAAGTAAAATGGGAAGGAATTCAAAACCTCTTCAGATCCGCCACATTATCAAAGCGCCTAAAAAATAAAGAGGCTTTTAAAATGCAGCAACACCTAAAGAGGGTTTTGCAAAAAATGAGTTGGTACCCAGAGAGTTAGTCACTACCGTACTTAGGAATATTCTAAAGCCTTAGCTCACGTCACCCGTAGCTTTCCACGTCTTTTGAAGACTGTCAAAGGCACAAAAGTGTCTACCCTTTTGTCTACCTCTGAGGGGGAGGCAGGAGGCCATAGGGCTATGCTGGGTAGTAACGTATTGGTAAATATTTTAAAGACTGTAAATATTGTAAATCTTGGCAGTACGTTGAGGTGTGGTG
>Ga0114998_10000262_pt1 | contig 37018 bp, 24 predicted proteins | sample ArcticOcean_MG_C_5_FD_87044 | JGI IMG/M metagenome (GOLD analysis project Ga0114998, IMG submission 87044) | Marine microbial communities from western Arctic Ocean - ArcticOcean_MG_CB4_138 | ecosystem: Environmental > Aquatic > Marine > Oceanic | place: Arctic Ocean: Canada Basin | collected... | reverse complement strand
CGACCTTGGCGGCGATCTTTCCTGGGGCGGTTCCGGTGATGCCCCAGGTAGCGTCGATGAATTGCTCGGCGGTCATGCGCTTGGCGACGGGGCCGTGGAAGATGAAGTCGTCGTTTTTTTCCGGAGGGGCGACGGCGGCGCTTTGGTAGATACGGGAGGTGGTGATGAGGGTAAAGGTGCGCTTGAGATCGTAGCCGGTGTGGGCGAGGTCCCAAGCGAGGTAGTCGAGGAGGTCCTCGCTCCAGGGTCGGTTGCCCATCATGTCGACGGGTTCGACAAGGCCTCGGCCCATGAGGCGGGACCAGAGGCGGTTGACGATGGTGCGGGCGAGGCGGCCATTGCCCTTGGAGGTCGAGAGTTCGGCAGCGCGGGCGAGGCGCTTGTCGCGGGGGAGGGAGGGGTCGATGGAGCCGAGGGAATCGAAGAGGAATTTGGCGTCCATTTTTTCGCCGGTGGGTTTATCGCAGCGGAACATCTCGAGGGGTTTTCCGGCGAAGATGGCGGCCATGCCGTAGGCGTCCTCGAGTTTCCAGTCATCGATGAAGCTATCGTGGCAGGAGGCGCACTTCATGTTTTCGCCGAAGAATATTTGGGAGACGTTTTGCGCGAACTGGATTTCGGGAACCTGAGAGGCGTTGACATCGCCGCGCCATTTGATGCCCTTGATGAAACCCTCGGAAGCGCCGGTGGGGTTCATGAGTTCGCGGACGAATTGATCGTAGGGTTTGTTTTCGGTGAGTGCTTGGTAGAGCCAGCCGGTGATTTGCTTGCGGCCTCCATCGATGAAACCGGTGCCGGCGTAGTCGTTGCGTAGGAGGTCATTCCAGAAGGTCATCCAGTGGTCGGCATAGTCGAATTTTCGCCCGAGGAGTTCGGCGATTTTTTCGCTGCGCTTGTTGGGCGATTCGGAGGCGAGGAAAGCTGCGAGTTCGTCCTTGGTGGGGAGGAGGCCGATGAGATCGAGGTGGGCGCGGCGGAGGAAGGCGGCGTCGGAGATGGGTTCGGGTGGCTGGACGCGGTTTTCTTTAAAGTAGGCGCGGAGGAGGCGATCGATGGGATTCTCATCGGGCGCGATGGCTGCGGGCAGGTCGGGCTTGCGATGAGCGAGGGGGGCTTGCCATTTTTTTTCGCGGAAGGTGAAGCCGGGTTCCCAGGCGAGGCCTTCATTGACCCACTGGGTGAGGAGGGCAATTTGCGCGGCGGGGAGAGGATCGGCTTTGTGCGGCATGCGTTCGTCGGGGTCCTCGGCGGTGAGGACTTCGATCAAGATGCTCTCATTGGCGTTGCCGACCTCGACGGTTTCGGAGTCAAGAAGGGAGTCACGGGTTTCGAGAGAGAGGCCGCCTTTGTGTTTTCCATTGGTGTGGCACTCGATGCAATTGTCGCGGAGGAGGGGGAGGATCTGGTGCGCGAAATCGATCTTGGCCTGAGCGGTGAGGGTCAGGAAGGAAGCGAGGAAGGGGATGGATTTCCAGAGAGTCATGCTTATGCAGTTGCGTGATGGAGAGATCGATTGGTAGAACGGCGGCAACTTAGGAAACCTTTCGTTCCTTAAGCAGAAATCATTTTTGGGACGTTTGATTCTATCGATCCAGGGAGATGGCCTCGGCGTAGGCCAGTTCTCCGGTGCGACCGTGGTAATATTGGAAGACGATTTGCGGATGGGGGTAGGCCACGAGTCGCTTGTCGCCGATCTTTTTGGGCATATTGAAGACGTTGTTCACCTGGACGACGCAGAAGTAAGGGTGGAGTCGCTCAAGGCGCTCAAGATCTGGAAGAATGTAGGAACTCCAGCGGATGTCACATTTGCGCGGCCCCCAGTCGAAAATGCCCGTTGCAGGGCGGTCCATTTCGTCGTTCTTGGGCACATGGTTTACGCTGTTGTGGGGGCCGCAGCAGAACTCCCAGACGTTGTCGGTGATCTTGATGGCGAAGCTATTGTGGAGATCGCCGGTGAGGACGAAGACCTTCTTCCCAAGCTTGTCCCATTCGTTGATCAATTCTTCGCGTTCGCTGAGGAAGCCGGTCCATGCTTCTTCCTTATTTCCAGCGGCTTCGAATCCGCCGGCTCCACTGTGGGGAATCATAAAGGGTACAGTGGAGGTGAGAAAAAAGAAGTCGGCATCACTTTCCTTCATCGATTTGAGAAGCCATTTTCGCTGGGTTTCACCCAGCATGGAGACGCCTTCCTTGTCGCGGTTTTTCACGTCGTGCATGTCACGTGATCCGCGGGTGTCGAGGAGGAAGAATTCGCAGTTTGAAACGCGGAACTTTCCGTAGGAACTCCGGCCGATTGAGTAGCTCACTTCATCGGTGATCTTGGCCGGCATATGGAGTTGAAGAGTGTGGCGATCGATGACTTTGACGATCTGGTAGACGTAGGAATTTTTGTGGCCTTCGTCGTTGTCGAAGTAGAGGACATTGACCCCGGCCTCCGGAGTGCCCCAATGGACGTGGAGGGTTCCCATTTTATCAAGGGGAAGTTTGGTGAAGTCGGCGGTGGGATCGACTAGGAGGTCGCTGCCCGCTACCATTTTTCCTTTAGAAAAGTGGACGGCTTGATCGTGTTCTACTGGATTGGCCCAGCCCAGGTAGTCGAACCAAGCCTGGGTTCCGATATCACGGAAAACGGTGCGGCGATGACGCTTGCCGACTTCGGCCGAGCCCCAGATGTCGTTGACGAGCTCGTGGTCGTCGAAGGTAAAGTAGCTGGGCACATTGCGGTGCCACTGGGCGCGACTGACACCGCGGCTCAGGTAGAGTTTGTAATTTTCCCAGACTCCCACGATGGAAGGCATCACCTCTACGCTTCTGGGAAATTGCTCAACGCCTTGGAGCAAGCGCCAAGCTTCTGGTGGGTAAGTGCGGAGCTCTTCATAGAGCCAGTCCCCATTCATGATATGGAAGTGGATCTTGTCGGCCCAACTCTTATTGAGGTTTTCGTAGGTGGGTTCCCGGTGGCCGATTCCGTGAAGGGGATTTTGGTTCGAGCAGGAGCCGACCTCGAAGCGGAAGTTGAAGAGGCCCTTCGGGTTGTGCTCGGCATTGATGCTGCCCTTGACCGAGGGAAGGGTGAGAAAAGAACCGGGGAGACCGTGGGGATTTCCGAGAACGAAGATCTGATAATGGTAACGGGTGTCGGCCTTGAGATCGATGAGTTCGGCGACGCCGGTATTGTCGTGTGCGATCGAGGTCGTGGTCACGGGACTTGTCTGCGTGAGGGCATCAGCAGTTGTGCCATACTTTACCACGAAATCGCCGGGGTCCGAGGTCCTTCCCCAGACTGAGACGGAGTGAGCGGTGGGTTTTCCGAGCATCGGTCCATGCGTCAGGCGGATGGGATCGCGATGTTGGGCGAATCCTGAAAGAGTCAGGGTGCAGAAAAGGAAGAGGCGAAGAAGCATAGGGGCATTTTGAACGCTCACTCGCCTGATTGCACTGCGATTCTTTGCAAGCGGGAGATTTTCGTTCTAGAGTCCGGCATGGCGATTGAGATTGAATACTGTCAGCAGTGAAATTACCGAGGTGATGCGGATCGTGTATCTGCAGAAATTGAGCGAGTTACCGGAGAATTAGTCACCCTCGTTGGAGGTGGTGGCGGGATTTTTGAGATCCGAAAGAATGGCGAGGTGATCTGGAAAAAGCATCCAGACGGGGACTTTCCGATACCGGGTGAGGCCGCGGCGCTTTTTGCTTAGTTCGCTTGGAACTTGAGTCGGAGGAAGTGGCGGTCGTCGACTCCGATGGGTGAGGCGAAGCGCGCGGTCACGAGGGCCCGTCCATCACCGAGGTTTACCTGACTGAGGATGGTTGTTTGAGCGGCGGCGTCCTGCCAGCTTGCGAGTGTCAGGGCCTCTTCAATAAGATGGGAGACCTGTTCAGCGCCAAGACTGATCGGGAAGGTGAGAATCAAGTAGTCTTGAGGCCCTTCGCCGAGATCGGCTGTTTCAAAGTGGAGTTTGGGTTGGATCGGGGCGAGACCAAGATCGTTTCCAAGTCCATAGTCGATGAGATCGGCAACTCCGTTTCCGTTGGCATCGCCTGCTGGATTGGCGGGGAGTGCAAGGGCGTCGCTGGTATTCGGGTTTCCACCAAACAAGGTGCTGCTGCGCCAGTTTGAGGATAGGTCAGGATCGGAGATGACGCCCGGATTTTTCAGAACGAGACTGTAACCTTCATCGGCTGGAAGAGGCCAGGGGGCTGCGTCATTGTATGTGAACTCCCGGATGGTTCCATTGAGGGCATCTTCCAGTTTGATTTTGTCACCATCGTTATTGAGCTTCGTGTCATTGGCAAAAATTCCGGCGATCGGATGGCCTGATCCATAGACCGCGGTGAAGGCGGCGATGTCTCGCACCACGAGCACGCGAGCACCGGGCGCGAGGCTGGTGATGGCAGAGCCGGTGAAGTTGAAATCGACGCCATCGACAAATTTCACGTCCGAGAGATTGAGAGTGATGGTCGGGCTGATGTTGGTGAGCTCGATGAATTCGGCGAGTCCATCTCCTGCCGGGTGATACATGACCTCGCTGATGACGAGGTAGAGCTGAGCGTCGGAAGGGTTGCCCGTATAGGTCGTGGTCGAGATGAGGTTGGCTTGGGCGTCGAGAAGGTTGAGTGTTTCGTCAAAGGAAGAAAGATGGCCCTGGTAGCTCCCTTGAATAAAGCGCCCTTCTCCTCCGGAGGGGCTGGTCGAGCGTGATCGGAATGCGGTGACATCGGGGCTCAGGTAAAGAGTTCCATTTGCAGGAATCACCGTTCCCGGGTGAATGGTGTGGTTGATTCCTCCGGTGATTTTCCAGTCTGAAAGATCAACCGCGATGCTGAAGGGGTTGGTGATTTCTACAAATTCCTGATCTTGATTTCCTGAGTCAGGACTGAACTCGATCGCTCCAAACTGTAGCGTTGGTTGAGCGGTTGAGCCAGGGATGGATGAGCCGGCGAAGAGGGCTGGGCGGATGATGAAGTCACTGCTTCCAGTGCTTCGGTTGAGCCCATGGATGGCGAGGGTGTTTTGTCCCGCTCTCAGTGAGCCAAGCGTATCGGTGACATCGTAAAGATTGAAGGAGGCAGCACTCGCTTCATGATTTGCACTAGAGGCAGCCGACTGCCAGGTGAGAGATTCGGGAGCATTTTGGGAAAAGAGAAAATCGCCATTGAGGTAGGCGACGAAGCCGTCGTCCCACTGCATCCGAAGTTGTAAGGAATCGAATGTGGATGGGTCGGTGACATTGAAGGGAATACGAATGTAGAGACTGTTGTTGGAACTCATTTGACTTCCAACATTGGTGCCGATGAGAGTTTGGTAGCCGCTGGAATTTTCGTATCCGAATCCGGTGGGGCCGCTGATCCAGCCAGAGGTATCAAAAGGTTCGTCAGTGGGTGAGCCGGTCCAGGTCAGGCCCAGGTTTCCGTTACTTGGACTGAAAGCAAAGGCAGCTGTGCCCGCTTCGATGAGGGCAGTTTCTGTGACCAGATTGGCCGCGGTCTGAGGGCTGGGGATTTCTCCACCGTTGCCCACGGTTTGATTGTTGTAGATCTCGTTGCGGCGTCCGGGGAGATATTCGTTTTTCCAGCGAAGGATGGCTTTAGACATCGATTCGACGGCCGGGTTATTGGTCGTGTAAGGGACCGAGTTACCGCTTCCTTGTACCCAGGAACCCCATTTTTCAAAGTCGCGCCGAGCATCGGATTTAGTCATCGCGGGGTCATCGATCAGGGCAGATTGTTGGTCGAGCCGGGTCTCGAACCAGCGTCCCGCTACCGGAGTGCTGCTTGGCTGGATAAATTGATCCACAAGAGTACGCACTCGCCGATAGAACATCGCGCGGGTATCGGTGTTATTGAAAAGATGAGAGACGAGTCGGATTGAGCCGCCGGTTTGAATGGTGCCACTGGTGAAAAGGGCGTTGTCGAAGTAGTTGTCGGAGGAGTTCCATTTTCGTCCGCCGGAGAGATCGAGATCCCAGGGGAGAATGGCCCACTCGTCGCTCTTATCCGTGTCGCGGTAGATATACCAATTCTTGCTGTGCATATCGGTATTCCGAATGGTGGCATTTGCGGCGAGAATATTGATGGTCTTGGGGATGTCGATGTTGTCGTAGAGATAATCTTCGAGCGAATCTCCGGTGAGATCGAGCCCATCGATGAGAGCCTGGAGATCAGCGTTTCCTTCTGATTTACGGTTCTTCTTCTCCACTCCGGTGGTGCCGGAATCTCCGTTGTCCTTGTTGAGTCGGTTTCCGTAAACTTTATAGAGTGCGCCATTCTTATTGAGGCCAGCGCGGTCGAGGTAGATGTCATCGCCGTCTTCTACGAAATCTGCCGTACTAAAGAACGTTCCGTTCTGCTCGACCCGGATGGTGAAGGCGAAGTGCGCGTGGACTCCCGACTCACGCATGATTTCCCACGCGATGGGATGCCGGACTTTTGATTTGTCGGCCCAGTTGGTGAGGAGGTCAATGTCGGCGACTCGTGGCGCATCGACGCTCCACTGGAAGCGCTGTGTTTTATTGAAATCGAGATTGTAGCTCTTCTTGATAAAGCTGCCGGTGGATTGGCCGTGGCGATTGAAGTGCACGTTGTCGTAGAATTGATCGAGATAGTAGACCGCGCCCTGGGTTCCGGTCGTGTTGTTGGCGGCGGTGGGATTTTGGACAAACCAATGGAGAACATTGAGATTGGAATCGAGGACGGGATCGATGCCGACAGTCCCGTAGTATTGGTGGGAGTCGAGAGTGTCGCGATAGGCGGGCTCCTTGGTTTGTGCGCCGTCTGGATCGATGGCAACGAAGCGCCAGCGGGTCATCTCGCCGTCTTGCACTGCTGAGGCGGGAATAGTCGCGGTCCAAATGTTATCTCCCGCTACCGCATCCGGGGCCACGCCATTATCAATCATTGAGACCTGGTTCTCGGATCCAAAGCCAAGGCGGTAGTAGATCGAGACAGTGGTGACGGGATTGACGAAGCTTGCGGTGACGGTGAAGGCTCCGGAAGGACGGGGAGGGTTTTCGGTGACCTCATCGAAGATAGGACCCGCAATTTGGCCGCCGGAGTTCGTTGCGCCGGGGGTGGGGGAGTCGAAGTAGTTTAGTGGGGTGCTTCCGGAATCTGACGTCGTTTGAACGGCCGCTTGAAGAGTCGGTTTTCCGGCGCCGTCGGTATCCCAGTCCATGAACATGGGCTGGGCGCTGGTGACGATCATGATTTGGCCCCGCTGGGGAGCCGAGGGATTGTCCTGCCAGTTTTCGATGAGACTTTTTATGTTCCAGGTCGTCGTGGGCATCTGTCCGGGGACAGCGACGAAGGAGTCCACGGGAGTGTTTGCGGCGGAGTAGTCGACAAGGAGGTGATCGTTGAAGCTTGCTGCGATGGTGTCGATGCCGCGATTGGCGTCGGGCACTGCAAAAAGGTTGAGGTTTGAGGTGACGGCGTTGGGTCCAAAGATGGTGCTGCTTACGGCTCCACTCCAAGTGAGGGTGGCGGAATCGATGGTGCTGCTTGCTGGAATGGATCCAAGAACTGACGAGAAATCGAACCACATATAATACTGCAGTTGATTGCCATTGAGATTGGCATCGATGGAGTCCGGTGAGCCGGAGAGATTTCCTGATTGGACGCCATTGAGCTGCACGTTGGCGTAGTTGGTGGCGAAGTCCCAAAGTGGGGTGATATTGACCTGGTTGGAATCTCCGGGATTGCCGTATCCGAATGATTGGTCGGGATATTGCGGGGGAAATTGAGGTGCGAACCCGGTTTCAACGGTGTTTTCATCGGGCGCGATGAGGGCGAGATATTCTCCGCCGGACGAAAGCTTAAAATTGGTGTGGAGTTCGCTGGCCGGGTCAATGCGGTCTTTGTTTGAGGCGAAGACGATGATCCTTTCGTCGGCCGCAAGGATCACGGCGGGGAAAGTCCATTTAGTGGCATTGGTGGAATCGTCGGTCAGGGAGTAACCGGCTAGGAAGATTGCGCTTGTATCGGGGTTGTGGATTTCGATCCAGTCGCTGAAGTCTCCGTTTTCATCGGCTAGGGTGCTGCTATTCACCGCCATGAATTCCGAGATTACGGGCGCGGCGATGGAGAGCTGGGCAAAGGCCAAAAAGCCAAAAATTTGGAGAAGGTTCTTCACGGGGGGGAAGTGTGTGGATTCGTTATGTACTAACGAAATCTCTTAGTCTGGGAAGTCGATCCGCATCTTCTTCTCTTCGAAGACGATGCGCCCGGCTCCTTCTTTGATGATGTTCTGCTCGATCATCTGGAACTCCTCTTCAAAGAGGGCGCCCAAGTTGGCATAGGCGTCTTGAGTGAAGAGAAGGAAGCCTTGCGGGATTTTTAGTTTTCCGAAGCGGCCACCGATTAGGATGGTGCTCAAAAAGTTACCGCCGTCCTTGCGGACGGTGGTGGTAAATGAGTCATCTTCTTTTTTCCTCCGCTGAAAACGGAGGAACATGGAAGAGGTGTGAATGATGTTGCGTACCTTGCGCTCGATGATGAACTCGGCGCGCCCGCCCTCGGCTTCATCGAAGCGGATCCAGAGTCCCTTGAGCTCTGTTTCTTTGGCAAAGTTTCCTTCCTGTCGGACCTTGAGGTTTTCGGCCAACCAGCTGTTGACCTGTTTTTCGGAAAGGACGATGGGCTGACGGTTCTTCGCGGCCAGACGAATCATGGCGGGCACGTCGGTGGCGCGCGCGCTGCGGTCATCGGGCGAATAGCCGCTGATTGTGGTGAGATCTTGAGGCTGGAAGCTCAGGTAGACCCCCATTCCAAGACCGGCAACCATGAGGAAAGCGATGAGAATGAAGAGGCGCTTGAGTGCCTTACCGCGATGTTCCATGGCTCTAGAATCACTGAAGGAGTGGCAGGTGACAAGTCCCCATCACGAATCCTTGGACTTGCTCTCCTTAGTCTCTGATTTTTTCGCGGGCTTGGCGTCCGAGGAGGCCTTCTTTTCACCGGCCTTATAGGAGTCTGAACGGTAGTCGGTTTGGTAGAATCCGCTTCCTTTGAAAATGAGTCCAGATCCAGTGCCCAAAAGGCGCTTCACGTCACCGTCGCAATCTTCCTGCGGGCAGTCGGTGAGCTTGGGGTCGTTCATCCCCTGAAAGACCTCAAAGATATGCTCACATTTTTGGCACTTATAGTCGTAGTTTGGCATCGCGGGGTAATCTAGGCTTCGGGAGCGAAGTTTTCCAACTCCCATCCAGAAATTTCGACTTCATCGGCCAGTTCCTTGAACTCGGCGATCTCAGCTGCGGAGAAAAGGAGGCCGCCGCTTGCTTCGGTGCGCTTTCGGAACTCGGCTTCCATTTGTCCGGGAAGGAGGCACTTTTCATTTCCGTGACCGAGGACGTCATCGATGACGGTTTTGAGGTTTTCTTGCTGGGAAACTCCGCCCGCGAATTGGCCACTGGACCAAGCATCAGGGTGGATGCATTGGAAGTAGAAACAAGTGGTGGTCTTGGCGCCTTCACGGCCCCGCTGGGTGGGAAGGCTGCCGCCGATGTATCCGCCAACGAGCTCATTGATCAAACACATCGCGTATCCCTTGTGCCTTCCGAAAGGAAGAAGGGCGGCGACTTCATTTGGGTCGCGGGTTTCCTTACCATCCTTATCGACGGCAGCACCCGGAGGGAGTTCCTTGCCCTCGCGCTTGAGCTGCTGCACGCGGCCCATGGCGACGGTGGAGGTGGCCCAGTCGATGACGATGGGGAAGCCATTGGCCTCTTGAGTAGGGAAGCCCCATGAGTGGGGGTTGGTGCCCATCGTGGGGTGTTTTCCAAAAAATGGCACGACCTCGGCGAGAGTGGAGGTACAGTTGGTGTAAGCGATGTAGCCTTTTTCGGCGGCCTTCATGACGTAGCCGCCACCCCAGAGGTAGTGGAAGGCGTCATCGACAGCGACCTGGCCGACTCCATATTCGTCGGCCATCTCCATGCAGCGATCCATCGCGGCGACGGCGACAGCTTGACCGAGTTTCTTGTTGGCATTCCAGACCTCGGAGGCCTTGAAGCGCGAGTTCACGACTTCGATCTCTGCTCCTGGAACGCAGCCCCCTTTTTCCGAGCCAAAAAGATGATCGAGGTGGAGGGCTTTGAGGGCATTGTGGGTCCGGATTCCGTGACGGGTGGCATCCTGACAGACTTCAGCGGCAACGGTGGCTTCCGCAGTCGTGTATCCGCGAGCCTCGTAGGCTGCCTTTACCAAAACATCATGCTTCTCTGCTGGAACAACGTGGAATTCGCTCATAATTCGATGAATAAAAACGTGAATGTTGTCCGACAGAAAGCAAGAGCGAAGGGTCGTGGACTAGAGATTGAAGTGCTTTTTTAAGCGAGTCGCCAGTTCTTCGGGGGAATCGCTGATCTCAAGCCTGAATGCATCCTTGGGCGCTTCGAGTGCAGCGAATTGCGAATCGAGGAGGCTCGGGGGCATGTAGTGATTTTCCCGCGCCTTGAGGCGGCTTTCGATCAGGTCCCGGGATCCATCGAGAAAGACGAATTTTGCTCCGGAAAGAATCTCACGGTATTTTTCCTTCAGGGCCGAGCAGGCAATAATAGTGGTGCCCGTTGCATTCTTGATGAGGCTCGAAAGGCGGTTGAGCCAGACGGCGCGGTCTTTGTCGCTTAGGGGCTCTCCAGAGGCCATTTTGGCGACATTCTCCGGAGGGTGGAAATCGTCACCGTCGAAAAATTGACCTCCCGCCTTTTGGGCGAGAAGAGAGCCGATGGTGGATTTCCCCGATCCACTCACGCCCATGAGGACAATGACGGTGGGCTTCATTAGGAAATAACGAGCCAAAGGAGAGACGCGAAGGTGACCCCGATGACCCCGACGGCTGTGGAAACGAGGCTCCAGGTTTGGAAAGTCTGCTTTTCGTTCATACGGAAATAGCGGCTCACCATCCAAAATCCGCTGTCGTTTACATGAGAGAAGCCGGCTGCTCCAGAAGCGATGGCGACGACAACTAAGGAAAGGCGGGCGTCGGAGAGATCCATTTTTTCAAGAATGGGAGTCATGAGAGCGGCGGCCATCACCATGGCCACGGTGGCCGATCCTTGCGCAATGCGCGAGATGGCGGAAAAGAGGAAGGCGAGAAGAACGGGAGTGACTCCGAGTCCTCCCAAGAGATCGGCCAGGGCATCGCCTACTCCGGTTTTACCAAGCATTCCTTTGAAAACGCCGCCGGCACCGGTGATGAGAATAATGATTCCGGCGGGGCCCAGAGCGCGGGTCGCGACCTCCATGAGCTGATCTTTTTGAACGCCTCGCTTTGCCCCCAGAACCCAGAGGGTGAGAACGGTCGAGAGAAGAAGAGCGAGAATCGGATGTCCAAAAAAGGCCATCGCTTGCTGCCAGGCGGGGGCCGACTTCATGAGATCCTTGAGCTGGTCACCTCGATCACCCTTGGTGAGCCCATCGGCCAGACCACTACCAACGGACTGCTCCACGAGAGAACCGGCCACGATCAGGATGATGGGGAGGAGAAGAATTCCGGTGATGGTCCAGAAGGAAGGGGGATGTTCCTCTTCCGCTTCTTCGATCTCAGGAGGGTCGATGTCGATGCGGTTGGCAATTTTTCCACCGAGGAAAATTCCGGAAATGATGGCGGTCGGAAGCCCGACCAAGATACCGTAGAGAATCACGGTCCCGATTGGAATGCCGAACTGATAGGCGACCCAGGTCGGTCCCGGAGTGGGTGGGACAAAGGAGTGCGTCACAACCATTCCTGCGAGGAGGGGAAGTCCGAAAGTGAGGAGGGAACGACCCGTGCGCCTTGAAAGGGCGTAGAGAATGGGGGCGATGATGACCAAGGCGACATCTAGAAAGACGGGTATGGAAATGAGGAAGCCCGTCATGAGCATGGCCCAGTTGGCTCTTTTTTCGCCGAAGAATCTCAGGAGGCCATTGGCGAGACTCTGGGCGCCGCCGCTGTGCTCGATCATTGCTCCGAAAATGGCGCCGAGGCCAATGATGGTCGCGATGAACCCCAGATTGTCGCCCATGCTCTTCTGGATCGTGGAGCCGACCTCGGTCAATTCCATGGTGCCGGAGACCACGCCGACGAAGACGCTGGCAAGCAAGAGGGCGACGAATGCCTGCACCCGCCATTTCAAAATGAGAAAGAGGATGAGGGCGATGGCTGCCACCAAGGTGCCAATTAACCAGCCTGTGCTGACGTCCTGAGAAGTCGCTGCTAAGAAGTGCATTGCCCAACCTCCTCTGTCTCCCCCCACTTCGCCAAGCGCGAAGTTATTTTTCTGGTGGGAGCCGCAAGGTGATCAAGCGAGTGGATGCACGATTGCTTGCGCTTGATCGCAATCAAAAAAGAAGCAACTTGTGGCTCTGCCATCACATGGGACGTTCACTTTCCAATCTCCGTATCCACAGACATTTCGAACCCTCTAGGTAGCATTATCCACGAAGCTTTGGATTTTAACAATGCTACTGGAGCCGCCGCTGGGGACGATCTCACGGCTACCTGGGTGGAGTTACTGGAGAAGTCAGCCTGACCATCCACAACCTACACCTTCCCGAATCCAATTTTTGATGAGTCGAAACTATTCTTCCTCGTTGTCGAAAACCAAACGTCGTTTTCTACTCCTTTTTCACCTCTCTTCAGTCAGCGATCTTTCGCAGAGGGCTGATTTTCTCTGTTGCCATGATGATCCCCCCCCACGCCTTGCCCTTTCAAGAAATCACTCCGGCATTCGTCTCTTTTGAAACCTTACTTGGCATAAGGACTTCCAGTCTCGATGAGATCACCGACTTGGGATTCCCGTGCCAACGTTACCCCCAGGTGGCAGTAGCCGCCTGAGCGGTTACCAGAGACCCTGTAAAGGCCCTAGAATCATTATTTTTGTCTTATTCATGTTATGATAAACATTTTCGATAACAAAAATGACAGCCTTTTTCTGGTCGTAAAGGGCGAGCTAAAGTTGGCCAATTCATGTAAATGGGGCTATCTGCTCCAAATGGTGAGGGGGTGGTCTAAGTTTCGAGTCGTGATTCTCACGTTGCTCGTTTTGAGGATCGCTGGCCGGATTTTTGGCGGATTAGAAATCACTCTTCTTACTCTTGCGAGTTGGCGTTCGATCCCTAGTCTGCGGCCCGCTGCCCATGTCCACTCTTTTATCTGCTAACGAAATCCGACTTTCCTATGGCCCTCAGACATTGCTTGATGGGGTGACCCTGGCGGTTGCTGCGGGTGAAAAGGTCGGGCTGGTAGGGCGCAATGGCTGTGGAAAGACCTCTTTGCTGAAGATTCTCGCGGGCGAGAATGGCGCGGATTCCGGAGATATTTCGGCCCGACGCGAATTGCGGGTGGGCTATCTGCCTCAGGAATTTGAACTCGATTCCAGCCTCTCGGTCCACGAGAACATTCAGGCGGGTGCCGCGGATGTGGCCAATGCGGTGACGCGCTATGAGAACGGCGATGGCACCGAGCACGAATTGGGAGAGCTTCTGGAGCTGATCGATCATGCCGATGGCTGGAATCTGGACGCCCGCATCACCGCTCTTTCGAATGCCCTAGGCACTCCTCCACTTGACGCCGAGACCGGTCCTCTTTCCGGAGGAGAAAAGCGCCGGGTGGCACTCTGCCAGGCTCTCGCTTCACAGCCCGATCTGCTCCTTCTTGATGAGCCGACGAACCATCTCGATGCCGATTCGATCCGCTGGTTGGAGAGCTTCCTCGCGACCTACGGCGGCGCCGTCATTTTCGTGACGCACGACCGTTACTTTTTGAACGTGATCGCGACGCGCATCATCGAGATTGACAATGGAAAGGCCTATTCTCATCCGGGAAATTACACCGCCTTTTTGGAATCGAAAGCAATTCGGCAAGGGATTGCCCGGAATTCGGAGAAGAAGCGTCAGAAATTTCTTAAGGACGAACTCGAGTGGGTGCGTGCGGGGGTGAAAGCGCGCACGACGAAGTCGCGGTCGCGGCTCGATTCTTTCTACGAGATCAAGAATAAGGATGCTCCGGTTGAGGAAGGTGAGATGGATTTGCTCATTCCGCCGCCGCCCCGCTTGGGCGATACGATTGTCGAGTTGGAGAAGGTGGGGATCACTTTGGGTGATCGGACTCTTTTCCGGAACATGGACCTCTCGCTTGAAGCGGGTCAATGCACCGGCATCGTGGGGCGCAACGGGGTTGGTAAAACGACCTTGCTGAAGATCTGCCTGAACCAACTTCAGCCGACTCAAGGGAAGGCGACCTTGGGAAAGCAGGTGAGGATTAACTACATCGATCAGACCCGCATGCAGCTTGATGGCACCGGGTCTCTTTTAGATGAGATTTCCAATGGCAGTGAAAAGATTGAATTTGGCGAGGAAACGCTTGGGGCACGCGCTTATCTAAAACGATTTCTCTTTTCCGATGATCGCATCAACGAGCGGGTCGATCTTTTATCGGGTGGCGAGCGCGCACGTCTCATGCTGGCGAAGGTTCTCAAGACGGGTGGTAATTTGATCGTGCTCGATGAGCCGACGAATGACCTCGACCTTCCTTCGCTGCGCATGCTTGAGGAAGCGCTCGCGGCTTTTGGGGGCACCGTCATCGTAGTTTCTCACGATCGCTACTTCCTGGATCGTATTTGTGATCAGATCGTCGCCTTTGAAGAAGACGGGGTGAAAGTCACTCCCGGAAACTATTCCTACTATTTGGAAAAACGACAGCAACGTGAGAATGCCGAGCGCGCTCAGACGGCGGCCTATGCCAAGGCAAAGAAGTCGGCCCCGAAGAAAGATAAGCCCCGTAAAATTACGATGGCCGAAGCGATTGAGCTCAAGGGAATGGAAGAGCGCATTTTGGAGGCGGAGGAAGCTTTTTCGGTTGCGGAGGCGCACCTCGCTGAAGTGCAGACTGACTACGAAAAGCTCCCCGGGGCGACTGCTGCGCTCGGAAGAGCACAAGCGACAGTTGCCAAGCTTTATGCCCGCTGGGAGGAGCTAGGCGCGCTTCCGGAGAAGGTTTAATGGGCAGTCGTTTCTTTGCTGTCTCCTCTAAGAAGCTAAAAAATCACAAATTCCGCTCTTTCTCCGAACCGCGTGTTCGTTGAAATAGCGGAATTTTTTTGTTCTGGGGACTGTGTATCGTTTTAAGGAATTCGAAGGGTTATCCCACTCGGCATTTCAAAAGAGAGGGAAGATGTTTTTAAATATTAGGAAAGAGCGCTGCGCGTTGGAATCAAGAGCCGAGCGCTTTCTCGAAATGGCAGCGTTGATCATCAGTGGTGGTGCACCCAAGGGTATTTCACCAGCACCACGCCTTTCGCCCTGCTTTGCCCTCTCAAGAAGTCATTCCGGCATTCGTCTCTTTTGAAACACTACCTGGTATTAGATGCCCAGCTCGGTATTCGCAGCGATGACTAGAACGGTGACTTTGTCACGATCCGGGGCTGCGCCGCGGGCCATGTCTGGCTTACCGCCGCCTTTGCCACCGGCGAGGGGGCCGAGTTCTTTGATGAGGTTGCCTGCGCCGTGGCCAGCGTTGTTTCCGTCTTCCCCACAGAGGGCTCCGAGGTGGAGCTTGTCTCCGTCATCGACGATGAGGAAGGCCGCGTGGGAGAAGTGGACTTTCTTGAGGGCATTCATGAGCTCTTGAAGAAGAGTGGCAGGGCCTTCGGTGGAGAGGACGATGTTCCCGGTGATGTTTTGTTCAGAGATGAGGCCGTCGGCCATTTGGGCGGCTCCGGCGGCTTGCGCTTTCTTGAGTGCTTTCTCGGCGTTGATGGCAGCGGTTTTCACCTCATCGGCAGAGGCGGAATCAGCGACTGAGATCGCTTCTTTTTCGAGAGCGACGAGTGAAGCGTTGGCTTTGGAGAGTTTTTCGAGAGCGAGGACTTTTTCCTCGGCTTCGAGTGTAGCTTGCTCGGCGAGGTAGGCCTTGGCAGCGGGGCCGCAGAGAGCTTCGATGCGCCGGACGCCGGAGGCGATGGCGCCTTCAGATTTTATTTTGAAGAGGCCAATGTCGGAAGTGTTTCGTACGTGGGTGCCGCCGCAGAGTTCCATCGAGAAACCGTCGAGAGTTTTATCACCCCCGCCGATTTGGACGACGCGCACGCGGTCGCCGTATTTGTCGCCGAAGAACTGCATAATGTCGGCGCGCTCTTTGATGTCGGTGTGGGGGACTTCGATCCAAGAGACGGTGTCGCTGTTCTGGATGGAAGCGTTGACCTTTTCCTCGATCTCAGCGATTTGCTGCGGAGTGAGAGCCTTGGAGTTGAAATCGAAGCGGAGGCGGTCGGGGGAGACGCTGGAGCCTGCTTGGGAGGCGTCTGATGAGACGACTTCATGGAGGGCCCAGTGGAGAAGGTGGGTGGCAGTGTGGTGGGCCTCGATGGGGTGGCGTCTCGCTCTATCGAGCTCGATGGACGCGGAACTTCCAACTTCCAACGCCGAACGTTCAACTTTCAATTGGTGAGCAGTGGCTGCACCAATTTTTTGGGTGCCGGTGATGGGGTGGCCGTTGAGGGTTCCGATGTCGCCTTCCTGGCCGCCCATTTCGGTGAAGAGGACGGTTTTGTCGGTAATGACGAGGAGGGAGTCGTCTTGCTCGTGGACTTCGAGGATGGTGGCTTCGCAGGAATCGGTATCGAAGCCGAGGAATTCCGTGACTGCCTCGGTGGAGAGGTCGAGGGCGCGGACGATGGTTGTTTTCTGAGCGCCACGAGAGAGTTCGCGGGCTTGTTCCATGCGGGCTTCAACGGCGGCTTCATCCAGCTCGATGTCACGCTCACGGCAGAGGAGGGCGGTGAGGTCGAGAGGGAAGCCGAAGGTGTCGTAGAGTTTGAAGGCGTCTTCGGGTGGGAAGGTTTTTGCAACGCGACCGGAGGTCGCGGCCACGGTTTCGAAGAGGTTCATCCCGCGATCGAGTGTTTTATTAAAACTCTCTTCCTCGTTGGCGAGGGTTTCTTTGACGGCGGTGGCACGGGTTCCGATTTCCGGGAAGGTGCTTCCGAATTCGCTGACGAGGGTGTCGACGAGTTTTGGGAGGAAGGCTTCTGTGCCATCGAAGCCGAGGGCGCGGCCGTATTTGACAGCGCGGCGGAGGATACGGCGGAGGACGTAGTTACGGCCGTTGTTTCCGGGGAGGATGCCATCGGCGATAGAGAAGGAGAGGGTGCGGAGGTGGTCGGCGATGACGCGGAAGGCGATGGCTTGCTCCAATGTGGCCGCGACCTCTGGTCGCGTAGCCTCTTCACTATTGGCCACGCGATCGGAGGTCGCAGCCACGGGGTAAATATCCACGTATTTTTTGCCGCTCATTTCTTCGAGCTTGCGGAAGAGGGGTTGGAAGACGTCGGTGGCGTAGTTGGTGGGTTTTTCGGAGAAGTCGGTGAAGCCTTTGGTGTTTTGGATGAGCGAGCAGGCGCGCTCGAAGCCCATGCCGGTGTCGACGTGCTTGGCGGGGAGGTCACGGAAGGAGCCATCGGCCTCGGCGTTGTATTGGATGAAGACAAGGTTCCAGATTTCGATGCAGAGATCGGAGTCCATGTTGACGAGGGAGCCTCCGGTGTCGCCCTTTGGGGTCATGTCGACGTGGAGTTCGGAGCAGGGGCCGCAGGGGCCGGTCTCGCCCATCATCCAGAAGTTGTCTTTGACGTTGCCGTTGACGATGTGGATTTTGGGATCGAGTCCTTTCGATTCGAAGAGCTTGGCCCAGAGGTCGTAGGCTTCTTGGTCGAATGAGGAGGGGTCGCCTTCTGAGGGAGAGTAGACGGTGGCGTAGAGGCGCTCGGGTGGGCAGCCCCAGCGCTCGACGATGAGTTCCCAGCCCCACTCGATGGCTTCTTTTTTGAAGTAGTCACCGAAGGACCAGTTCCCGAGCATTTCGAAAAAGGTGTGGTGGTAGGTGTCGTAGCCGACGTCCTCGAGGTCGTTGTGTTTTCCGCCTGCGCGGATGCACTTCTGGGTGTCGGTGGCGCGTGGAGGATCGTAGGAGGCCTTCTCGGTGCCGAGGAAGTAAGGGACGAATTGGTTCATCCCGGCGTTCGTGAAGAGGAGTCCGGGGGATTGCGGCAGGAGGGAGGCTGAGGGCACGGGGGTGTGGCCTTTTTCCTTAAAGAAATCGAGGAAGCTCTGTCTAATGTCTGCCGAAGTCATGATGTTGGTGCTTCAAGACCATAAAATGGGGGGGATTTCGATAGAAAAAGCGGTTGGGGGAATGAGAGTTGAGATTTGAACACGAATCTGGCGAATAGGACGAATCTTGGTTGGGGATGAAATTTTAACGAGCTGGGTCGAGGGGCTTTAACCACGAAATATACGAAAGGCACGAAACAATGTGGGAGGGTGGGCCCGCGGGTTGCAGGGCATCCTCCCACGCCCTCCGGGCTACGGCGGGCATGTGGGCGTGAGACCAACTGGGTGAGACGCTCCCCCTTCACTCGACGATCCAGATGCCGACGCTTTCGGGCGGGAGGTCGATGCGGGCGCGGGGGTTTTCTTCCCAGGTGACGGGATTGAGTTTTCTGCGGATGCCGAGGAGAGGGAGTCGTTTGAGGTTTTTTCCTTTTGGCAGGATGGCCTCTTGGTTGATGCCGACGAGATCGATGTGCATGCTGCGGCGCTTGTCGCTGAGGTTGAAGCTTACGATTACCGTTTTCTCAGGCTCGTTCTTAATGTAGCGGGCGTAGATGAAGAGGCCGTCATCGGCAGGCGCTTCCCGGCTATCGACCCACAAAGTGGAGGTCAATCCCTTCCGGAGAGCAGGGAGATCTTTGCGGAGCTGGATGAAGATTTTTAGGGCCTTAAATGAGGCGGTGCTTTGAAGTTCTTCGATCCTTGTGTCATCTCCACGTTTGATAAAGGTGAGGCGGCCGGTCTCGGTATTTTCATCAACTCCGACCTTCTCATCAATGAGGCCGGCCTCGGTGCCGTAGTAGAGGCAGGGGATGCCTTCAAGGGTGAGGACGAAGGCGTTGGCGAGGATGTTCCGTTTTTCGGTGACTCCTTTGACACGGAAGCGGTTGAGACCATCGTGGTTCTCCAGGAAGGTGATGGATTTTTGACGGGAGTTGAGGCCGTCGAGACCGGGCTTGGCGTTAAAATAAGGAAGTTCGCCGGGAGGGCCTCCGTTGAGGTCCTGCATGGCACGCTCGACACCATCGGCGTGGCCGAAGCCATTGGCGTCGTGGCGGAAGTAGTTCCGGGCGGACCAGCACATTTGGAAATTGAGGAGGCTATCGAGAGCGACGTCCTGGTTGTCGTGACGGTAGGTATATTGGCCCAGCTTGCGGGGGTTACCGTCATAGACTTCGCCAAAAAGAATGAGGTCTTTCGCCCGCTCGCCTACTTTTTCGCGGAGGCGCTTGCTGAATTCGCTCCAGAACTCGTGGTGGACGTGTTTTACGGTATCGATGCGGAGGCCGTCGATGCCGACTTCCTCAATGTAGAAGCCGTAGATCCGGACGAATTCATCGACGAGTTCATCAAAGTGGATGCTATCGTCTTTGGTCCAAACATCGCGAAGGCTGAAGAAGTCGCAGTCGATTTCTTCTCCATCGGCTTTCGCGAGGCTCTCGTCATCGAAGCCCTTGCGACTGTAAGTCGAGAGGTCAGCGAGGATGCCGTTGAATTCGATATGCTTCCCGAAGATTTGCTTGGGTTCGCGGGGCTCGGGTTTGAAGATGTTCCATTTGGGAATGTTTCCCCATTTCGCGCTGGCGTGGAATCCTTCTTTCTTAAAGGGGGCGACCCATTCGCCTTTTTCGTTAAGATCCTGGGTGCCATCGCCATCCTGGTCGTAGAAAAAGAGCGGGCCGATGTGATTACAGACGATGTCCTGGATGATCTTGATCCCTTTTTCGTGAGCGAGCCGGACGAGGTCCCGGTAATGGGCGAGGCGCCCGTATCGGTTGTTCGAATAGGCTTCGCCTCGAAGAGAAACAGAGGAGGTGAGATGCGGGTCGATATCGAGGAAGTCCTGAGCCCAGTATCCGTGGTAGCCCGTCTTGCCGGAATCGCCTTCATCGTAGGCCGTCTTCCAGACGTTCCTCACCGGTGGGGTGATCCAGATGGCGGTGATGCCGAGGGCATTAAAGTAGCCGCTTTGAAGCGCGAGTTCGATGCCGCGGAAATCGCCACCGTGGTAAAGGTCGACATTTTCCTGCTTGGCGTCGTAGGTCGAGGGGTCGCAGCCCTTGGGAAGATTGTTTGAGGGGTCACCGTCGTAGAAACGATCGGTCAGCATAAAATAGATGATCTCGTCACTCCATGGGCGTCCTTGGGCGATACTCACGGTTCCGGGTATCAGCAAAAGAGCGAAGAGACAAAGCTTACTCATCGCTAAATAACAGGCCCGATATTGCGCTGGTCTGGTATAAATTTAGCCGTTGGCCAACCGGACTCCTCTTTCCAAAGGCATTCGGGAAATGTGCGAGCGAAGCGAAGTTTGGCAAGCTTGCTGAGGCTGAGCTTTTCTCCTCTGGCATTAGCTCAAATAGAGCAATCTATTGCCACTGCCGTGGCTGCCCTTACTTCAAGGCGCTGGCGATGCCGGTGGGGAACTTGCTGATGGGGCGGATCTTGATCTCGCGGTAGTAGCACTCGGCGGCTTCTGATTGGATTTGGATCTGACCTTTGGTGAGGGGTGCGGGACCGTACTGGGTCTTTTGGCGGGTGTTATGGAGGGCCATGTTAACTTTGCCATTCACGGCGAAGACCATTTTGTCTCCGACAGTGTAGATATCGATGGTGTTCCACTCTCCGTGAGTGCGTTCGGTGGAGGGGCCATGATCGGTGTAGCCGGGATTGGGATCCAGTTTTCCTCTGGGGTTCCAGGCGGTATGTTTTTCTTCGTTGGGTGCGACCTTGATGTCGGCTCCGGAGGCGGCGAGGGCGATGAAATCGCCCATGTCTTCTTCCTGGATCTGGCATCCGAGGGAGCGCTTCCAGACATTCCAAAAAGCGCCGTGTTTTCCGACGCAGTGGAGGAGGATGCCGGAGTCGCGCCGGCGCTGGAGGCGGGGTTCCCATTTTTTGTCGCCCCACTTGAATTGCATCGTGAGATGGTAGTTTTCGAACTCGGACTTGGTGGTGAGTCCGGCGTAGATTTCTCCGGTGATCTTGAGGACGTCGTGGCCGTCTTCCTGAATGACGGAGAAGATACGAAGGGGGTCGTTGTTGAGGCCAAGGGGGGTGCCTTTGACGCCGTCTTCACTGGTTGAGGCGGGTTGGCCGGGGATTTTGACGGTTTTATGGGGAACGCCGGTCCAAGTATCCCAGGCGCTGAGGTTTTTATCGAGGAGGGGTTTCCAGACGGATTTGGGAGCGCTTGGGGCAGCGACTTTTTTCTTCTTCTTGGCCGGTTTCTTGGGAGCGGCGGGACGCGGCTTGAGCATTTCTTGCATGTATTTGTCGGCGCTTTTTAGCGGAAGCTTGATGCGCTTCATGCCGGGTTTCTCGTCGAGGTTGGCGTTGATCTCATCCTCGCTGGGGGTCTTTGATTTTAGGCCCCCTTCAGGCACGTCGAGGCCGGAGATCCAAACGATGGTGTTGAGGATCATGGTGCGGATGCCGTCGTTTGCCCAGTTGCGGTGATAGTGGCCTCCGGTGTAGCCGGCACCTCGAACGCCACTTTTTTGCTCGAATCCCCAGAGGAGAGACTGGGGTTTTCCGAAGCCAGCGGGGCCGTTTTTGTTCCAAAGATTGATGGTCTTCATCTTGTCTTTGTTCGGAATGGCCGTGGCGAGCGGGATGACTTTGTCGGCGAAGCGCATGTTGTAGTAAAACTCGTCGACGACCTTGATGGGCTTTTCGCAGCCGCGGCGGATGGGGTGATCGCTGGCGACCTTGTTGTCGGCAACCGAGTGGGGGTTCACCGAGAAACCAGATTCCATGAATCCACCGATGGTGGGGAGGTAGTAGTTTTTTCCGTCCTCCGGCTTACTTGGGTGCACTCCGTAGTGCATGAAGAAAAGGCCGGTGCCATTTTTAGAGAGCTCCATGAGGCGGGGGTAGTGGTTCCGCACCACGGAGTCGGAGTCGCAGTAGACAATGATGGCGGCGGCTCCTTCGAGGATCTTGTCATCCTTGGGCCAACCCGAGATGACCTCTGCTTGGATGGGGAGGTCGCTTTGCGCATTGAGACTCTTGGCGAGAAGAAGAGATCCGGCACGGAATTCGTGATCGCCTGAGCCATGGCTTCTTCCTCCGGCGAGAAAGACGATCTTTTTCGCGGGAGCGAGTTTGGTGAGCACTTGGTTGAGCTCGGCGGATGGGGTGGCATCGGCGTCAAGGTCGCCGAGGGCATATTGGATGCCGTCGAGGAAGTGTTGGAGGACCTTGGGATTCCAGTAGGTGGCGTGATTGTGTCCGAGATTGGAGTAGAAGACGCGGCCTTGGCCGACTTTATGAATCCAGGCGATGGGGTAGTCTCCGTCAGCCTTGATAGAATCGCGAAGCTTGGCGGCCATTCCTTGTCCTTCGAAATTACGCTGCTTTGACATGTCGAGGCTGAGGAGGACGCGTGAACGCTTCCGGGTGAAGGTGCCATCGCGGTAGTGGTAGATTTCGTCGTTGAGGAAGTCTCCTTTTCCGCCCCATGCGGCGTTGAGAGGGTGGAGGGGAGATTCGACTTTGACGGCCCAGGTGCCGCCCGCGGTCCAGGGATGGGAGCCGAAGCCGCCGCCGATGACATCGGAGCCTTCTTGCCATTCTTTACAGGAATCCGAGGCGGCGTGGATACCGATGAGGCCCTTGCCGGATTTTATAAATTCGAGAAAGGCGCTACGTTGTTCCCCGGAGAGGAAGGTTTCGAAGTCGACCGAATTGAGGAGAAGGAGGGCGTCGTATTGATCGAGATTTGCGGTGGTGAACTCTGCGGGGTCGTCGGTGAACTCGATCTCGTAGGCCTTCGTTTTCTCGGCCATCATCTTGAAGGTGGCGAGGCCGGTGGCGATGGAGGAGTGGGGCCAGGTGCACTTATAAAAGGCGAGGATTTTGCGTGCCTTACGTGGCGTCGCGGTGAGTTTCTTGGGGATGGCCTTCTCGACGAGAGCGAGCTCCTTCTCGGTGGGGGCGTAGGTGGTAAAGAGGATCTTTTTCTTTTCAGACCAATCGAACTTGGCCCAGCCTTTTGGGGCGGCGGCGCGTTGGCTTCCTTTTTTCTGGAGCTGACCGAGAAGAGGAATGGCGATAACGCCGGCGAGGGTGAGGATGGCGACTAGGAGTGCGGGCCGTTTCATATGTGGGAAGTGTGAAGGAATCAATCAGTGGGATCAACGATGGTATTTTAGGAGGTGATTCAAAATGATCGAGGTGGGGGAGAAGTGTGTTCCGTGGTTTCAAAATAACCCCTGGCTGTTCGCTTTTTGGGAACCCGGGCCCCAATAGGGCGAAAAACGCCACCTTTAGTGAGAAAGTGGCGTTGGTTGGTTTGGCTGCCTTCAGTATGAACGGAAGAGCAAGTGGCCAAATCAGAAGGGATAGAAAGCTACCAGCACTCAGAAAGAAAGAGTCCGATAGATCCTTCCTTCGGGCTCAAGAAGCCCACATCTAGAGCGCGAGATAAATCACGATCCCGAGAAGAAGGATATCCGATGAACCACATCGTTATTTTTTGGGAGGGACGGGCCCTTAAGCATTCGGGAGCTTGAACTCGTCGCGGTAGGTTTCGTGGTCGAGCTTGGTGGCGGTTTTTGCAAATTCGCCGGTGAGTTTCACGCCGTCGGTGGTGAGTGGGACTCCCATGGTGATGCCTCCCTTGACTCCATTGGCAGCGAGGTGCTCCTGCATGCGTCCGAAGGCGTCGGTGAGGGCTGGCGTCTTGGAGAAAGCGGCTTTGATCTGATCGGGGTCCGCTTTCTTTCCGAGGTTCAAGGCGTGGGTGCCGAGATGGGCGAGGGCGGAGGAATGGTGACCATTTTGAGCGCCATGCACGACGTCTTGTTTTCCGCTGAGGGCGGCATCAATAAAATTGTGGAAGGAGTTTCCGCCACCGGAGAATTTCTTGATTTCTTTGCCATCGTTGTCGACGACGCGGCAGGAACTTCCGTGGCCGCCGAGGATCTTTCCGCCTTCGTATTCGATGACGTTTCCAATGGTGACGCCTTTGTAGTTCGGCATGCCATTTTTCCAATCGAGGCCTTTTTTGGGAAGTCCACGGACTTCGAAAAGGATGGGGGCGGGTTTGGCGTCGATGTAGAGGATCTGGGTGTTGGCGGTGTCGCCATCGTCATCATAGCCGAGTCTTCCGCCAGCGGTGAGGACTCCGGCGGGGTATTCCATGGGGTCATCGAGGGCCCACCGGCAGACGTCGAATTGATGCGGACCCTGGTTGCCTAGGTCGCCATTTCCGTAAGGCGACTGCCAGTGCCAGTCGTAGTGGAATTGCTTCCGGTTGACGGAGAGAATTTCGCGGGGGCCAGACCAGAGATTGTAGTCGACGGTTTTCGGGGGCGCGATGGGTGCAGCGAGCTTGCCGATGGACTTGCGGGGCTTGTAGCAGAAGCCACGGGCGAGGGTGAGCTTGCCGAGGTGACCTTCCTTCACCCAGTCAAAGACGTCGTGCCAAGCCTGCTCGGAGCGGCGCTGGAATCCGTGGGCAATCACGACGCCGTAGTCGGCTTGTCCAAGGGCGAGTTTTTCGCCTTCCCAGATATTGTGGGAAACGGGCTTTTCGACGTAGACGTGCTTTCCTTGAGCGGCGGCGCTAAGGGCGATGAGGGTATGAGTGTGGTTACAGGTGGCGATGCAAACGGCGTCGACTTCGGGATCTTGGCAGACCTTGCGGTAGTCGGTGTAGGTCTTGAGACCGGTGAGTTTACTCCGTTTTTCGAGCTCTTTCTTTTTGCGGTCGAGTTGGTCGGTGTCGATATCGCAGAGGCCCACGAGTCGCGCTTTTTTATGAGAAAGGACGCCACCAATGTGCGAGCCGCCCCGGCCTTTGACTCCGATTACGACGACGCGGAGTTCACCATTGGCACCGGCGGCGCGGGCATGGGGAGCCAGGAGGGAAAAGGTGCCTGCGTAGACAGAGGAGCGGAGGAGATTGCGGCGATTCATTATTTTGAGAAGTTCGTGAAGTTGGTCTTGAGAGAGTCGGCGCTAAAGCTGCCGTGTTGAATAATGAGGCGGTATTTTTGGGTGAGGGATTTTCCTTTCTCGAGCAAATGATCGCCGAGATGAGGCTCCTTTTTTTTGCCTTCGAAATCGTGTTGGCCGAAAGGGTTGGCGGCGAGGAGACCGTAGTCGCGGGCGTGCCACCAGGTTGGGTGGCGGAGGTTGTCGGGGTGATCCATGAGAGCGACGACGGTCGCTTCTCCTTCAGAATTGGGACCGTGGTAGGCGACCCACTTGGCGCGTTTGCCCCAAGCGGCGCCGTCTTTGTGGCCTTCGGAGTTTTCAATGGAGCCCTTGGCGACCTTGCCCTTGAGACGGAGGGAGGGAGTGAGGCGAAGGCCGAGAGACCCTTCCTTGGTGTCGCCGAAGGTGACGTCCTCGAGCGCGGTGAGAGTGGAGGTGAGATCGATGATGAGATCCTTTTCACTCACGGAAAAAGAATAGCGGCGCTTTTCGTTGAGAAGGGCTTTACTATTGTGTTCCCAAGCGAGGTTGGCGGTGAAGGAATTTTTGGCGATGTCGCCGTAGGATTTCAGGACGATGTTTGAGGGAGGGACGTTTTTCGACCTATGCCAGAAATCGTGACCGTTGATGAGGCCATGGGTGAACCAGAAGGAGATGTGATGTGGGTGGTCGCTTTGTTCGCCCGCGACGTCTTTTTTAAAAGGGAAGTGGCGGGTGATGTTGGAGCCGCTTGGGCCGATGAGAGGATAGAGGCAGGGAACTTGCTTGTCGGCCCGGAAGATGGTGACGAGTTGGTTGCCATTTTTGACTTCAATGGTTTGATCGACTTGCTTCAGAGCGAGCTGGCCGGAAGCCGGGAGAATGAGAGTGAGAGTGAGGGCTAAAGAAGGGACGCGCATGGTGGAATAATGAGGATACGTAAAGTAAGGTCTCGTTTTTTCAATTTTCCAGCTCAGGCGATGGCGAGATTCTCGAGCACGCGGCGAGTGACACTACGGAAGAGTGGTGAAATTGGCAGGGGTCGTCAAGTGGGGGATGACTGAGATATTTTATTGGAATAGAACTGGTAGAACTGTCAGCAAGAGGGTGATGGTTAAGATTAATACGGTGCTCCAGGATTTCCCCAAACTGGAATAGCAGATGGAAATGAGGAGAGCCGACCAGATCAGGAGAACGACCTTTGGAGTTTTCAAAAAGTCGCTCATGGATTAATTTATCACCAACGGTGAATGTCTTTGAAGACTCTGGGAGCAATCATTTAGCGTGTGGCAGAGCTTTTGCGCCTCGATTGCCAGAGCTGGAAAACGACAGCGGAGAGCGCAATGAGAGCACCGAAAAATTCGCGGGACAGTTCGACGCGGGGATCCTCGGCGGACATCGACGTTTGCGTCATGTTGAACTTTTCCTCACCGAAAAGGTTAGCCCAAATCCCGGGGCCGCACGTCGCCATTTCGATGAGGCAGGCCACGACGGCGAGGATAAAATACCATGCTGGCAGCTTGCGGAAAGAGACCACAATAAATGTGATTCCGATAATGAGATAGAAGAGGAACCACAGGGCCGCATCAAGCGAGGAAGGGTTTGTGTAGATCTCGGGGTCGATGTCATTTCGCTGGAACCAGGCGAAGATGACGAAAATGAGAGCGAGGGCGTAGTTGAGAAACTTCATCTTGTTGGGGATTGTAGTTTATTAGTTTACGTGAAAAGGGTAACCACCTTTCATGTCGAAGGACGCACGAAAGGTCTTGTTTGTCTGCACTGGAAATACCTGCCGTAGCCCGATGGCGGAAGGGATCTTTCGACGGGCGACCGAGGGCTCGGATTATGAGGTGAGCTCGGCAGGAGTGGCTGCGCAGCCGGGAAGTTCTGCGAGCCGCGATACCTTGGACGTTTTATCAGATCTCAATATCAGCCTTGAGGGCTTCCGCAGTCGCATGGTGGATGACGAGATGCTTGCCGAAGCGGAAGCTGTCTTCTGCATGACCGAGGGTCACCTTGAAATGCTCGAAATGATGTTTCCCGAGCAGCAGGAAAAATATCACCTCGGCTGCGATTTCGCGGAAATCGATGGGAAAGTCGGAGCCGATGTCCCGGATCCTATCGGGATGGGCCGCCCGGCCTATGATTCCTGTGCCAACGTCCTAGATGAAGCAATTGTTGGAATCATTGGCTTCCTTGATGAGCGGGGAAAAGCCTAAGCGTTCGGCGAAAGGCTACTGATGTTTGGTAGGATTTTGGAGTCATCGGAAGAGGGGATGAGTCCAGTCAGAAAAAGGATGTGATGGCGCGAGGCGTCGTTAATGATGCCTCGTTCGAGAGCCTCCCGGATCCAGTAGCCCGACTTCACCTGTTTTCATGGCAAGGAGTATGGGAGAAGGGGAATTTGGCCTTCGAGGGGGGCTTTCTCACGTAAGCGCTTGCCATTTTCCTCCAGAGGCCTCACGGAAGGTGTCTCTTTATGAGTGCAAATGCCATTCGAATTGCTGTTGGGGCCGATCACGGCGGAGTTGAGTTGAAAAACGCAATCGTGGAGGCTCTTAATGGGAGTGGTCATGAGATTGTCGATTACGGCACGCATGGCAGCGATTCAGTGGATTATTCCGACTTTGCCAATGAGGTCGCTCGGGCGGTCAATGAAGAGCGCGCTGATCGTGGAATTCTTGTTTGCACTTCGGGTGTGGGTGTCTGCCTCGCGGCGAATCGTTTCCGTGATGTCCGCGCTGCCAATGTTCGGACGGTGGAGGAAGCCAAGACGACCCGTTCTCACAATAATGCTAATGTTCTTTGCCTCGGGCAGAAGGTGGTGACCACCGAAGTGGGGCTGGAAATGGTGGAGACTTTTCTTTCATCTGACTTTGAGGGTGGTCGCCATGAAGCGCGTCTTTGTAAGGCCTCGGGAAGTCGTCTTGCCATGACGGACCCAGAGGTTTTCGAGGCGATCATAGGGGAAGAGAAGCGCCAGCGTAGTCACATCGAACTGATTGCTTCGGAGAACTTCTGCAGCCCAGCGGTGATGGAAGCGCAGGGATCGCTTCTCACCAATAAGTATGCCGAGGGATATCCCGGGCGTCGTTGGTATGGAGGGTGCGAGAATGTCGATGTCGTCGAGGAACTCGCGATTGCCCGGCTGAAGGAAATTTTTGGAGCGGATCACGCGAATGTGCAGCCGCACTCGGGGAGCCAGGCGAATACCGCGGTTTACTTTGCGGTGCTCGATCCCGGTGACAAAATTCTTACGATGGATCTCGCCCATGGTGGTCACTTGACACACGGGCATCCGGCTAACTTTTCGGGTCGTCTTTATGACGTGACCCACTACGGCGTGAGCGCCGAGGATGAGCGTATTGATTATGATGCTCTCGAAGCGCAAGCCAAGGAGGTCATGCCGAAGCTTATTACTTGTGGAGCGAGCGCTTATTCGCGTGAGATTGACTTCGAGCGCATGGGGCAGATTGCCAAAGCGGTTGGCGCTTATCTTTTCGTGGACATGGCGCACATCGCCGGTTTGGTGGCGGCGGGAGTTCATCCAAGCCCAGTACCGCATGCGGACTTTGTCACTTCGACGACACACAAATCACTCCGCGGACCCCGTGGCGGGATCATTCTTTGTAAACAGAAGTATGCTAAGAAGATCGATGGTCGCGTTTTCCCCGGCGTCCAAGGTGGACCACTGATGCATGTCATCGCGGCCAAGGCAGTGTGCTTTGGCGAAGTGCTTGAACCGGGCTTCAAAGAGTATCAGGAGCAGGTTATCAAGAATGCTCAGGCGATGTCCGTGCGTCTTGAATCGCACGGTTACCGGATCGTTTCCGGTGGCACCGAAAACCATGTCTTCATGGTCGATCTTCGTCCGGCGGGACTCGATGGCTCCATCGTTTCCGATACCCTCGATAAAGTGGGCATCACGGTGAACAAAAACTCGATTCCTTTCGATGAAGCGAGTCCGATGAAGCCTAGTGGAATTCGGATTGGAACTCCTGCAGTCACGACCCGTGGGATGAAGGGTGCTGATGCTGAAAAGGTCGCTGATTTGATCCACGAAGCGCTCGTAGCGCGAGAGGATGATGCCAAGCTTGCCGAGATTAAGGAGCGTGTTTTCGCCCTTAATACGGCGTTTCCGATGCCTTGGTAGGTTTTGGGTTTAAAATTTTCAGCGCAGCGTGGCCTTTGGTTCACGCTGCGGAAACTGGATGCATTTCTAAACCGGAGGTTGTCGACGAATTGATCAAGGAGCTAGGTAAACTGGCAGCAGCAAAGAAGATAGCGAAAGGTGGGTAAGGCGACTTCTGTGATAGCTCGTTGATTTAGATCGACCTTTCAGGCCTCGGATTGGGATACCAAGGCGTCGCGAGTGCCTCGCTTTGCCCTTCGCTAAGTTAGGACGCACCTCTGGCGCTGCTTAAAGAGCGGATTCTCGTGAGCCACGACGACTTTACTCATGCGCCAAAATCGCTGCTCCGGTATTGCGAATGGTACAAAAGAGTGGCAGGTAAGGGGCGTGAGTAATCCTTTCCGTGAAGACCTCGTCTCCCGTAATCTCCCTGAAGCGTGCACGGTTGTAATTTTCGGGGCCACCGGTGATTTAACCCATCGGAAGCTCATTCCGGCGCTCTATAATCAAGCAGCCGATGGCGAACTGCCGGCCGGAGTGAAAATTATCGGCTTCGCACGCCGCAATTGGACCGATGAATTTTTTCGCGAAGGATTGGAGAAGTTGAATCGCGAGGTTTCCCGCACCGGGCACGATGAGGAAGTCTGGGCGTCTTTGGCCTCGAATATCGAGTATCACCAGAGCGAGTTTCAGGATGATGACGGGTATCGTCGATTGGCTGAGCGGCTCGATGCGATCGATCAGGAACGCGGTGGAAAAGGGAATCGCCTTTTTTACGTTGCGAGTGCGCCAGAGTATTTCGACGATATTCTTCTCCATCTTAAAAGGGCGGGTCTGAGTGACGAGCGGGAGGGCTGCTGGTCACGCGTGATTGTCGAGAAACCCTTCGGCACCACCCTTGCGACAGCCCAGCATCTCAACGAGGTGGTGAACGGAACTTTTGAAGAAAAGGATACCTATCGCATCGACCACTACCTAGGAAAGGAGACTGCACAGAACATCATGGTGCTCCGCTTTGCCAACGCAATTTTCGAGCCGATGTGGAACAAGCAGTTTATCGATCACGTCCAGATCACCTGTGCCGAGCATCTCGGGATGGAAGGGGGACGCGGTGGTTATTACGATCAAGCGGGAGCGCTTCGGGACATGGTGCAAAACCATCTTCTTCAGCTGCTCAGTCTCGTTGCGATGGAGCCGCCGACCGATCTCTCTGCCGATGGCGTGCGGGATGAAAAGGTGAAGGTGATTCGTTCTCTCCGTCAGTGGGACACTCCCGAGCTGGTGGCTGAGAATGTCACCCGCGGGCAGTATACTTCGGGTAACATCAACGGGAAGGAAGTCCCGGGCTACTGTGAAGAAGACCGGGTTGATCCCGAGTCCGAGACAGAAGCTTTTGTCGCCGTGCGCTGCATGATCGACACCTGGCGCTGGAGCGGTGTGCCCTTCTACGTGCGCGTCGGTAAGCGTCTGCCGAAGAAAGCCACCGAGATTTCCATTCATTTTAAAGAGACCCCGAGTGTCTTGTTCAATGCCGCTCCCGGAGGGGTGCCCGATGGTAATGTCCTCGTGATCCGCATTCAACCGGACGAGGGGATATCGTTTCGCATCAATTCCAAGCTTCCCGGAACCACGCTGCGGATGGAACCGGTGAAGATGGATTTCCACTATTCCAGTAGCTTTGGAAAGAGCAGTCCGGAAGCTTACGAGCGTCTTTTGCTCGATGCGATGGCAGGGGATGCCACTCTCTTTGCACGTCGCGACGAAGTGGAAGAAGCGTGGCGCTTCGTCGATAACATCGAGAACGCCTGGCACGAGAGCGACAATCCGCCGCTGATGGCTGAGTTCCCTGCGGGTTCATGGGGACCGAAGGAAGCCGATGAAATGCTCAAGAGCGAAGGACGGAAATGGAGGAGGCTTTAATGAGCGGCAAGATTTCAACCGAAGGGCTGGGAATGCCTGTCGAGATCGCAGCGATCGATGGCGAACTCAGGAAGCTTTGGGAAGCGGATGAGGCGAGCACGAACGCATCGTTGATGAATTTCCTCGTTTATACTGAGGATCCGCATGAGCTGACGGCGAATTCGAAAATGATTCAGAAGCTCACGCGAGAGCATGCCTGTCGGGCGGTTCTGATTGCGATGGACCGCAAAGCTCCCAAGCCTTCGGTGGCAGCGTGGATCACAGCGCACTGTCATCTTGCGCACGGTAAGAAGTCGATTTGCTCCGAGCAGATTTCCTTTCTTCTGAGTGGCTACTCTTTTGGTCGATTTCGCAATACCGTTTTTGCGCATCTCAATAGCGACTTGCCTCTCGTGTTTTGGTGGCAGGGTGAGATCTCCGATCTTTTCGAAGAGCGGCTTTACAGTATTTTGGATCGTTTCATTTTTGATAGCTCCACGTGGTCGAATCCGACGGAAGGTTTTGCCAAAATCATGGAAGCGCGTGAGCAGACGAATGATCATATGGTGACGCAGGACCTTTCCTGGACGCGCAGCTATCACTATCGCCTCGCAATTGCTGGGCTCTTCGATGACCCCGCTGCCGAAAGGTCTTTTTTTGAAATTGAAGAAGTCAATATTGTGGCTCAAAAGAGTCAAAGGACGTCGGCTCTTCTCTTGTTGGCTTGGGTGACGGAGCAGGCGGGTTGGAAGACAGGCCTCGAGCTGGGCTTGACTGCTGAGACCAATCCGGAGAACGGAGAATCGTTTCTCTTCGAGTCCAAAGAAGGTCGGAACATTGTGGCCAAGATCACGTGGGATGATGATGGAGCTCCATTGAGTTTGCTCTCGATCAAGTCGCCCGATTGCGAAGTGAAAGTTAGCCGGCAAGAAGGAACCTCCCATCTCTGCCAGGCAATCTGTACCGCTGGGCACTGTCTCAATGTGAGCGGTCCGGCGGATGCGGATGACCCGGAAGGGCTTGTGGCGGATCAGCTATCGCGGGGTGGGAAGAACTCGCTATTTTTGAGAATGCTTCCGCGGTTTTTGAAGTTGCTTTAGGCCTAAACTGCGAACCGGTGATTACTTGTGGCGAGTGACCGCTTGGCGGGGCATTTACAGAAGGGCGCGTTGCTTAGCTTGCTGAAGCTTCATTTCACGTTGGAGGTCTCGGGACTGCTCATACTCTTCTTTGGGGGAATTGTATTTGTGCTGACGCATCGCTAGATCGAGCGCTATGTCCTTTTTGTTGAGAATGGTTTCCTTCATTTGCTTCACTTGACGATCCACAAGATTTAGCCGGGTATTCAAAAAATCACCGCTTTCTTGGTATCACCCATTAACTCGTTCGCTTGGGTTGTCAGAACCACTCGGGTAAATGTTCAAATTGTTTTGGCAAAGTGAAGGAGCCGTGGGTGCTCCGATCCCGAATTAGAATAATTCCAATTTCAGCTTGATCATGCTCCCAGCGTGGCTAGGTTCCCGCCGCAGATGATTTCGTTTGATCACCATAGCAGCCCAGCACCGGAGGAGCTTCCTTCGGAGCTTGAGGGCTTGCGTATGACTAAGCAGCGCCGGGAGGTGCTCTCGGTCATTCTTGCTGAACGCGATCACCCCACTGCAAATGATGTCTTCACACGCTCGAAAGAGCGGATGCCGACGATCTCGCTTGCGACGGTCTATAATTGCCTGGAGGCCCTAGTCTCGCACAAGCTGGTAAAGCAGGTGAACTTTGAGCGCGAGTCATCACGCTACTGCCCGAACTTAAATGATCACTGCCATTTTCAGGATGAAAAGACCGGAACCATCCACGATGTCGTCTTTAAAAAAGGAGTTAAGCTTGAAGATTTCCTCGAACTCCCTCAAGGCACCGAAGTCAGCCACCTCGAACTCAGCCTGAAGGGCCGGATCGGATACTAAAAACTTTCTCAAAAACATGAGCCTTACCATTGAAAACCTGCACGCCACCGTCGGCGGAACTCCCATCCTCAAAGGTCTCAATCTGGAAATTCCAGCGGGAGAAGTCCATGCCATCATGGGTCCCAACGGTTCTGGTAAATCCACTCTTTCCAAGATCATCGCTGGTCATGAGGATTATGTCGTTACGGACGGAAAAGTTCTCCTTGATGGTGTCGATATCGCCGAGCTCGAAGTCGATGAGCGCTCACGTGCCGGAATCTTTCTCGCCTTCCAGTATCCTGCTGAAGTCCCGGGGGTTTCTAATGCCAACTTCCTTCGTGCGGCTCTACAGGCCCGCATGCCCGATGGCGAAGAGATTGATGCGGTGGCCTTTTATAAATCGATGTATGCCAAGATGGATGGTCTAGAAATGGACCGCAAGTTCACCAAGCGTGCTGTTAACGAAGGCTTCTCCGGTGGTGAAAAAAAGCGTAACGAAATCCTTCAGATGATGATGCTCGATCCGCGCTATGCTTTGCTCGATGAGACCGACTCTGGTCTCGATATCGACGCGCTCAAGGTGGTTGCAAAAGGGGTCAACTCAATGCGTTCTCCGGGCCGCGGCTTCTTGATCATCACCCATTACCAGCGTCTTCTCGACTACATCAAGCCAGATGCTGTTCACGTGATGTCCGATGGCCAGATTGTCAAATCCGGCGGTGCCGAACTCGCTCTCGAACTCGAGGAGAGCGGCTACGATTTCCTCAAACAATCTGCTTAAGAACATGAAACTTGCGTTTACCTACTGGCAGGACGGCTCCGACTTCCTCGGATACCTCGACGACTACCCTGATTATGAGACGCAGGGAAGCGACCTTCAGGATCTGCAAGAACTCTCATCGATCTCTACCAAGACCTCACCAGCGGAGAAATTCCGCACGTCAAACACCACGGCGAGCTCATGATCTCATGAAGTGTGCCGACCTTCTCAAGAAATCCAAAGCTCGCGATTGCGAATTCATCCGACGCGGCGGCAAACACGATTGGTATCAAAATAAAAATACTGGAGTCTGCCAACCGATTCCGCGACACCGCGAAATCAAGGAACACCTTACAAAGAGCATTATCAAAAAACTTTCGTCATGAACTCAGAAACCGCCACCGTCCAGCAAGTCGCTCTTGAGAAAGACAACATCGGAGATTTTTCGTTTCCGGAAAATCATAAATTTGATGCCGGCACCGGTCTCAACGGGGACACCCTCGACTACATCTCCAAGGTTAAAGATGAGCCAGCTTGGGTGAACGAGTTTCGTCACAAGGCGCTCGCAGTCTTTGAATCCAAGCCGATGCCAACGAACTGGGCGACGGAGGATCTCAACGCGATCGATTTCGATAAAATCCGCTACTACCTTTCTGATGGAGCGACGCCCAAGCGTTCTTGGGACGACGTGCCTCCTGAGGTTCTTGAAACCTTTGACCGCCTCGGTGTGCCCGAGCAGGAGCGGGCCTTCCTCGCTGGTGTGGAAGCGCAATACGACTCCGAAGCCGCTTACTCGAACGTCAAGGAAGCACTCGCTGAAGAAGGCGTGATCTTCGTGACCTGTTCCGAAGGCCTCAAGGAGCACGCAGATATCTTCCGCCCTTGGTTTGGAAAAGTGATCCCGGTGGGCGACAATAAATTTTCCGCACTGAACTCCGCGGTAATGTCCGGTGGATCTTTCATCTACATTCCAAAAGGAGTGAAAGTGAAGCACCCGCTTCAGGCGTACTTCCGCATTAACTCCGAGAACTTCGGTCAGTTCGAGCGCACGCTCATCATCGCTGACGAAGGTTCCGAGGTTATGTATATGGAAGGCTGCACCGCACCAAAATTTGAGACTGCCACGCTTCACTCGGCTGTTGTGGAGCTGGTCGCGATGAAGGGCGCCAAGATTCAATACATCACCGTTCAGAACTGGTCCTCCAATGTCTTCAACCTCGTCACCAAGCGTGGCCTGGCCCACGAAGACGCCGAGATTCGCTGGATCGATTGTAACATTGGGTCCCGTCTCACCATGAAATATCCCGGTGTTGTTATGAAAGGGGAGCGCGCTCGTGGCGAAGTGATTTCCATTGCTCTGGCAAACGACGGTCAGCATCAGGACACCGGTGCGAAAATGATTCACGCCGCGAACAACACGACTTCCAACGTTATCTCCAAGTCGATCTCCATCGGCGCAGGTCGCTCGACTTATCGCGGTCAGGTTCACATTCCCAAGCACCTTAAAGGCTGTAAGAATAACACCGAATGTGACGCCTTGCTCATCAATCCGAAGAGCCGCACTGATACCTATCCTGCGATCTCCGTCAAAGGAAACCAGCACGTCACGCAGCACGAAGCAAGCGTGAGTCAGGTCTCCAAGGAAATGCTCTTCTACATGCAGCAGCGTGGCCTCTCCGAGACCCAGGCGATGTCGCTCGCGGTGAATGGTTTCATCAACGACCTCGTCGAAGAATTTCCGATGGAATATTCGGTCGAACTCAAGCGCCTCATCGATCTCGAGATGGAAGGTTCGGTTGGTTAATTTCTAGTTTTAAAAGATGTCCGCAACTCTCACATCTCCTGCACTCGAGAAATTCGAGGCTCTCAAATGGCCCGTTCGCACGGTGGAAAACTGGCGCTTTGGTGCCTGGAAAGAAGCAAATCTTTCCGGGGTCGAACCCATCGGATATGGCACTGCTGCAGAGCTCCCTGCTGAGATCGAAGGCGCGACCCGCTTCGTGTTTCAGAATGCCGAGCATGTCTCTGGTTCTCATGATTCGGTGACCCTTCTCAGCGAGTCCTTTGGACCTGGGTCTCGTCTTGGTTCTCCAAAACTTGCTGCGCTTCACTCGGCTCAGTCAGATCATGGCATTTCCATCACCGCTTCTGGTAAAGAGATCATCGAAATCATTCATCTCGTTACTGGTGAAGGTCTCCTTCTCCCCAGCCTTGTCATCAATGCCGAGGCCGGCGCGAACCTTCGAGTGATCCAACGTTTCATCTCGACTGATGACGCTGCTGCTGTCGTTCTCACGGCTGTTGATGTGAATGTCGGCGAAAAGGCCGAGGTCAAATATCTCGTCACTCAGGAGCTTAATCGCGCCAGTAAGTTCATTCGTATCGCTGATTCTTGTCTCCAGACTGGCGCGAGTGCCAAGCAAGCGGTCATTCACACGGGCTCGAAGTGGCTTCGTGAAGAAACCTACTCTACGCTTGATGGATCCGATAGCCAATCCCACATCCTCTCGGTCTCTCTTCCTGACACGGGTCAGGAGTTCGACCAGCGCACCTTCCAGCACCACGGAGCGCGCGATACCTACTCTGATCTTCTTTTCAAGAACACGCTCTTTGGAAAAGGGAAGACGATTTTTTCAGGTCTCATCTTCGTTGATGAAGGAGCCCACGGAACGGATGCCTACCAGACTTGTCGCAATCTTATGATGTCCGATGACTGCGAAGCGCACTCCATGCCTGGTCTCGAGATCAATGCGGACGACGTGAAGTGCTCGCACGGTTCGACCAGTGCGCGCGTGAGTGATGAAGAAATTTTCTACCTCATGGCTCGCGGCATTCAGCCCAAGATGGCTCGGGGTCTCGTGGCGCAGGGATTCTCTGCGGAAGCGGTTGAAAAGCTGGAAGACGGAACCCTTGAAGCGCTTGCGATCGAAGTGATCGAGCGGAAGTTCCAGGCGGTTGAGTAAGTTGAGGAAAACGCCTTGGTTGGTGTTTATGAAGATGATTGGAGTTTTCGAGGCACAGACGCATCTACCGACTGTCTGCGACCAAGCGGTCGCTGCTGGTCCGTCAATTACGATCTCTCGTCGTGGGAAACCACTCGTAGTCATTTCCCCTGTTTCTCCAGAAAAAGGCGACCGATAGGGGATCTTGACGGCCCTACAACAGTTGAATGCTGGGAAATAGGAGTCCGATGCACCGGATTTCCCGGACGTTTGGGAGGATCAGACTAGCTCAGGCGAACATTAACCTCTTGAAGATTAATGAGCTGGCTCCTTG
>Ga0114998_10000261_pt1 | contig 37088 bp, 18 predicted proteins | sample ArcticOcean_MG_C_5_FD_87044 | JGI IMG/M metagenome (GOLD analysis project Ga0114998, IMG submission 87044) | Marine microbial communities from western Arctic Ocean - ArcticOcean_MG_CB4_138 | ecosystem: Environmental > Aquatic > Marine > Oceanic | place: Arctic Ocean: Canada Basin | collected... | reverse complement strand
TATAATAGTTATTTATTTACTGCCGAGCTGGTAAGAATGTATGCAAGTAATCTTTGTTCATCATCGCGCGCGTTGACGACGGATAGCACGAACGCGAGTAGCAGAAGAGGACTTTTAGGAAGAAGAGTAAAGGTTACTCAAAATGCACTAAGCGATGACGAGTTCTTTGTTGGCCTTAATCACTCGAAGAAGAAGAAGAGTTCTTTAAGTATGAACAGAGACGACAGAGACGACTGCGATGAACGAGCTTTGACAGAGAGTAATAACGATCGATTTAGTGTTGCTGATTTAGGGAGATTATTGATGCAATCGCGACTGGCTTCGGCGATGATCATAGTTGCAATTGCAACGAACTCTGTTTCTTCGAAAGAGGCGCTAGGGATAACCGAGAACCAACTGTTATTCCTCGAAGCGTGGAGGGCAGTGGATAAGGCGTACGTAGATAAGACGTTTAATAAAGTTAATTGGTTCAAATATCGCGAGAATACCGTGAAGAATGAGCGCATGACATCGAAAGAAGATGCTTATGCGCAGATTAAGATAATGTTAAAGTTATTAGATGACCCGTTTACGAGGTTTTTGGAACCAGATCAGTACAGCGCTATTCAGGAGAATACTATGAACGCGAACGTGAGCGGTATAGGGGTCGAGTTGACAATCGATTTAGATGATCAAGTGAGAGTAGTCGCGCCGACGATTGATGCGCCAGCTTATTTGGCCGGTATTAAACCTTTAGATACGATTTTAGAGATTGATGCGCAGAGTTTAAAAGGGCTGTCGTTATACGAAGTCGCAGAAATGTTAAGAGGACCGCAAGGCTCTGAAGTGCTCTTGAAAATCGAACGGGCGAGCGATAAGACTTTAAAAAACTTAAGCGTGACGAGGAAACAGTATAACGTTATACCAGTTAAATCAGTTTTATGTGCTGGCAGTAGCAATGATAGTAAAATCGGTGTCGTAAAGTTACAAACGTTCAACTCGTTATCGGCTGCTAAAACGAAAGAAGCGTTTGTCGATTTAGCGAATAAAGGCGCTACTTCGTACGTACTCGATTTACGAGACGACTCGGGTGGTTTATTCCCTGGAGCAATAGATATCGCTTCGCAGCTCATGAAAAAAGGAACGATTGTTCAAATAGCAGACGCCGAAGGCGTACGCGATACTTTCGAAGTCAACGGCAAACCCCTCGAAAACGTGTTTGATAAAAAGCTATCGGTCGTCGTGAACAAAGGCACTGCTTCGGCTTCAGAAGTATTAACTGCGGCATTACAGGATAACGACCGCGCGACCATTTTCGGTGATACGCCGACGTACGGTAAAGGTTTGATCCAAACAATTGTCCCGTTATCGGACGGTTCCGCTGTCAACGTCACGGTTGCGAAATATCAAACCCCGCTCGGTACAGATATAAACAAAATAGGTATTATTCCGAATAAGAAGTTACCAATCGGTAAAAACGGTGAAACTATGCCCGAAAAGTTAACAGAGAACAACAACGACAAGAGCAATAGCATGAATAGTAGTGACAGTAGCGATAGCAACAGTAGCGGTAGCTTTTGCGAATACGTCGCTTCCTTAGAAGACGGAACGTTTTAAAAAAGAGAGAATAGGAAGAAGAAGAGAAAGCGTAAAATGAACTGCATAATATTAAAAATGTTACGCACGCACGCGCAACAACTCTTCATTCGCGCTTCATCGTCATCATCATCATCATTATCATCATTGATTCACCAACAAACGGTCTTTAATAAACTCAAATTAATCATCCATTGTTCTCATAATAACGATGAACATTTAGCTCAACACAATCGTCAAAATCATCATCATCAACGAAGATATTCCACAAAAACAGATTTAGTAGATATAAATATGATAAACAATCGCGACGATATAAAAAAGAATAGAACGATGAAAGATGTAGTTGTGCTATACAAAGGACCGAAGATTAAGATATTCAGACTATTAATACGATTTAAATTACTACAAGTCGTCAGTATTGGCGCCGTTGCGACCCCTGTGTTAGCTTTAATAAACAGCACTACTGGCGAGAGTTTGAGTGCAATGAATCAAATCATGGGAACATTGTCCGTGTTTGGAGCGATCGGGTGTTCGCTAGCGTTACAACAATTTTCTAATAGATACGTCGGAGAATTAGCTTTGATAAAAAGTAGTGACAAAGAAGAACAGAATAAGATACAGTTGAAGATATCGTCCATGGATTTCTGGGCGAAAAGAATCGAGACAGTCGTTGATTATCCAGGGAACGTTTTACCGCCCTTGAAGAACGTGCCGGAGAGCGCGTTAGTCGACGTAGCGAATGCGAGCTTTTTGCCTTTAGATGTGTTAGTTGGGAACGATGGAGAGAATAAGAAACAGTTCATGATTAGTTTAAGGCATGGGGAGTTGGTCGATAAGAGAAAATTATTGAACATGCTTAGCGGGAAGATTGATCCGTTCGTTTAATTTCTAATTACGGTTGCGCTGATTTACTAGTATACATGCTATTCTATTTCTACTTGCACAAATCATCATCCTTTCTTGTTTAAAGCATGAGTTGGCATTTGTTTGCGACTTCTAGTCCATTCATATTTCACGTTCGAGGGCGATCCTTCTACTCCACTCGCTTCGACGTTTGATACGATACCCATATGATGAAGCGCTCGCACGCAAAACGACTCTTTATCTCGAACAACTTCTGGCTTCTCTCGCGGTAAATGTGCTTTAGATAATAATTTTCTCAAGCCGTGAAGTTTCGTCTTGTCCTTGTAAGTACCTAGAGCATATCCTCCAAACGTATGAGCGCTTGAACCGATTAAACCAGGTTTATGAATTCCACCAGCCTCGACGGTGACTTGATCCGGTGCTATTCTATTGAATTTCGCGAACGTATATCCTTGAGGCGACTTTTCGAAATCTGGTTTCTTCATGACGCCCGTTTTTTCGTTCGCTACGTTTCCATATCTTCTCGGGAGATGATATTTCCCATTCTCTTCTCCTAAATAGCTCGAATGTTTCGATTTTACTAAATCTCTTTTATCGTACAAATTAAATCCATAGACATCAACTTTTGAGCAGACGTGCGTTAACGCAATTAAAGCGACGAAGAAATCCGAAGGCGCTTCATCGTCTTTCAACTCTAACGAGCGCGAAACAGCATCGATGAATTTCGGGTTGAACAAATGCGCCTTCATTTTCGCCGCCCTTAATACGGCGTCTTTCCTACATACGCTCTCATGGTTTGCTTTCCCATGTAAAGCTTCCTGTTTTACACCGCACCATTGTAAAGCGACGAGTGATTCATCTGGAAACTCTCTCGTCGCGCGTTCTAAATTATCACCCGTCCTCGTACTTTTACGAAAATATTTTTCGCCCAGAAATCTCGAAGATGTAAAAGATCCAACATCGTCTTCATGTCCAAGCACTGGCGCATCGTTTAAACGAACTACGATATGATGCTTATCAATTCTATGTCCTAACCCACTCCCCTTCAGTTTCCCGTCGCTATGCACTAAAGCGCACGTGTGCACTAACGCGAATTTCCTAGGCGACGACCTCGTATTATTAAGCCAATCTCCTTTCGGAAATCCGCCATATAACTCATCGACTTCGGTCTTAATAGCAGGAAAATTTCCATTCGGGCCAAACAAACCACTCAATGCATTCGCTCTTCGCGCGAAATCACCATCAGTTCCTTTCCTCCCGTCGACGTGTAGGGACATCCAATCTCCTTTAAATGGCAACGCGTCGGAATGCCTCACGCAACTCGGTAATCCTGCTCTCTCCGCACATTGATACGACGAACTACTGCTAGCGACGGATTGATATAACGCCGCGCATGGAGAAAACGACGCGCTAGATACTTTATTACTTATTGGCGGTTTCTCTTCAAACGGTATTTCCGAGTCTAATCCGCCAAAAATCTGCCCCGATATAGCCCTCAAAGCGGCATGATCGTTAGCCTCTTTAGCAATCTCGTATTGCTTCCTCGACCACGCATGCGTCGAGATCGTCGAGATCTTAGCTATTGCTGGGTGCGCCGGTGAAGGTGGTGAAGGCGGTTGTACGTATGCATACCCTTCTTCCACCGTTCTCGCGCCAGGAAAATTCTCACCAAAACGCTCGTCAGTTAAACCGAACCCATTCGTCTTCTTTTGATGACCGTTATCGTTACGATCACCACTTACTAAAAACATGACCGAACAAGCTATAACAAAGCTCGCAAATACTCTATTCATCGCGTTCGCATTATTCGTTATTTTGTTCTCTTTCAAGAAATTCTCCATCACTTTAAAACCATCCCTCGCCGCGCACTTCACTCTTTTCACTCTTTCCATCGTGGTAGTACCCATCATCTTCTACTTCACAGGACACAAAGTACGCGGTATCATTAAGACAAAGACGGCCGGACTTCGACAGAGATTAAGAGAGATTACGAGAGAGTGAGAGAGAGGGACGATCGCGAGTGTTTGATTCAATCGCGAGATCTTTCGAGAGAAGCATCGGAACAGAGTGTGTGTGATATATTTAACTCTGTGCTGATGATGTGTGTTTCCAAAAACTTTCATGATCGAATCAATTTGAATATCTAAGGGTTTTAGGGTTTAGGGTTTTAGCTGTATAGGGAACTTTTCTTTTCCGATCCATTCCAATTTCGTCATCGAAATGTTGTTTATGAAACAACGGATCGATCATTTCTTAACGAGAAGGAATTTACCGCGCGGCGATAGCATACTCGCGACTACTCAGACCTTCACTGGTTTACAGTATTTACTTTTTAATAGTCGTCGTCGTCGTCGTCGTACTGCTACTACTCTCATAAACAACGTCAGTTGGCAAAGCAATAGCGGTAGGGGATCGATTCGTGAGATGGGCGCGAGACAGTCTTCTGCTTCCAGCACTGATTACGATATCAATAACACGATCAATAAAAGCAGTAGTAGTAAAAGCAGTAGTAGTAGTAGTCATCATCACGCGTGCGATAAGTGCAGGGGCGAGGGAGTTCTCATAACGCAGAGCAGGAGGCAAAGGCAGGAGAGGAAGAGATTCGAGAAAGCTCTGCTTTACGAGAAACCGATACTACTAATAGGCGAGAACGGTAGTAGTAGTCGTAGTCGTACGAGCAGAGAAAATGCAGGGGACGAACGTAGGAGTGAGAATAAGAAACAAAAGATCGGTAGTAGTAGTAATAAACAAAAGCAATCGGGGGAGAAGAAGCAGACGTGCGCGGAATGTCACGGCACCGGTTTACTGAAGAGCAGTACGAATGATAATAATTTTAACGCGTGCGAGAGGAGCGAGGGACACGTTGCGATCGTCGGCGGCGGCATCGGGGGTATGGCGCTCGCCGTAGCCTTACAGCATAGAGGGATTAGGTTTACTATTTTCGAGAAAGATTTAGAGTTTAATGAGAGGAGGCAAGGGTATGGGTTAACAATGCAGAGATATTCAGGCGCTTCGGCGTTGAAGCAGTTAGGTTTAGAGTTGAAAGGTGTTGGAAGCGATGCGAACGTTGCGTTGAGGTACGACGGCGTAGTCTTAGGTAAGTACGGGCATTCGGTCGAGCAACGGAAAGAACTCGAGAACAACAACGACAACGAGAACAATAAAACGAATAGTAAGCACTTACCAAGTGTTGCGCATTCGCTCAGGAACGTACACATACCGAGACAAGAGTTACGCAAGATGCTTTTGGATGCTGTTGATCCCAAAAATATTAGATGGGGCGCAAAGTTTGAATCCGCAAGAACGCTCTTGAATAATAATAGCTATAAAGAAAAAGAACAAAAAGAAGAACAAAATAATATAAATGATGACCCGCGCATTGAAGTGACGTTTGATAATGGTGAAAAAGTAATCACAGATTGTATTGTCGGCGCCGATGGTTTGTTCAGTCGCGTTAGAGCTCATAAATTTGATAACGCAGACGCCGTTCACGAAGGCTTGAATTATCTCGATTGTCTCGTCGTGCTGGGAATATGCCACGGCATGGATCACGAACTTTGTAAGAACAAAGCGTTTCAAATTATGGACGGTACTAATCGCTTATTTTGCATGCCTTTCTCGACGAATGAAATCGCGGAAGATATTCTCGGATACAAGAATGATATCGATCCTGCGTATGAAAATATTCCGCACGCGATGATGTGGCAACTCTCGTTCCCGTGCGAATACGATGAAGCCGTTGAACTATCAAAAGATAGAGAAAAGCTATTAAAAGAGTCTCGAAAGCGATGTGAGAATTGGTGCGAACCCGCAAGTACGTTATTGAAATCTACGAGGAGCGTAAATATGTCCGGATATCCAGCATTTGATATGCTCATTGAAGATGAAATATTGTTCAGAAACGGGCGAAAGAAAAATAGCACGTGCGAGAGCGATAAAGCTTCTGCTGCTGCTCTGAACGCAGTAACAACGCTACTTGGCGATGCTGCACATCCAATGTCCCCATTCAAAGGCCAAGGTGCAAATCAAGCGCTAGTGGATGCATTACATCTCGCCAGAGCGCTTTCGCGCGCGCCAAAGTTTCTTCTCCCCGGAGAGCGAACGAATGGAACGCCACCAAAAGTTGCAAATACTGAGGAAGCGTTGATTATAGCAGAAGAAGCGATGTTGAAAAGATCGCGCGGAAAAGTAGAAGGTTCGCGCGTAGCTGCAAAGTATTTACATAGCGAGGCGGCTTTAGCGGAGGGCGATTTCGTTCGCGCGAATGTTGCGATTAGCGCTGCTTTGGGAGAAGTATACGACGGAAGAAATGGTTAATAATGTTCTTATTTATTATAATACCTAGTAGTAGCTACTGTGTAAATATTGTTCTCACTTATATTTATTTATCGACAAACATATCTCGCCATGATTTACTGCGCCTTCACTGGCGTTTTACTTCGACTAGATCTTCTAACGTTATTATTATTATTATTATTATTATTAATGTTGTTTGGATTCTTTCCCATTTTATGAAGGAACGAGAACATCTTGTAAGTGATTGGAATTAAACCGAAGACGCCTTCGTGGCCATGGTATGGTACGCCAGCTTTCGCACACTCTTCTTTCACGATTGGAACTATTTTCGGGTACAGGTTATGCGCCATCCCAGGGAATAAGTGATGTTCGATTTGTAAATTCAAGCCGCCAGATAAGAAAGACCAAATGGATTCGCCCCACGACGCGGACGTTCTGATTTGCCATTCCGCCCAATCTTTTTGTGCTTTCTTCGGCATAGCAGCTGGTGTTAAACCGTCAAGATTATGCGAAACGATGAAGAACCAACACAAAATGAATGACCCGAACGTTGCATAAGCAATGATTGGCAAAATACATTCTTTAACTCCGTGGTTATACATCGGTAAAGCGTAAATCGTTAAATAGTGCAACGCTCTCCCGATATAGAACAAAGCGACTTCGTGATCCATTAATCCCAAATACTTAACACCTGGAGACGATTTTGTAATAACGACGTTGACAAAATCACCCGATTGTGCGGCGAAATACAAAAACGGCCAAGCCAAAACGGAATAAAACGCTTGATATTTATGAAACCACTTCCACTCCATTGCTTCATCCAAACGCATTAATGGATGCGAAGTATACACGTCTTGATCTAAAGTCGATTCGTTACAATATGAATGGTGCGAAACCATGTGGTGATATCGCCATTCGATCGAGCTCTTGCCCAAAATCACGTCGCACCCAAACCATCCCCAAATCGCGTTCATGAACCCCGATTGCGTCAATCCCCCGTGGTTCGCCGTATGCTGCAAGCCAGTACCGGACCAATACGCCGAAAACCCTAAGAAAACTCCAGTAAGCACACTCGGGTTCTTATTAAACATATAAACTGCGACTAAATAACACAAAATGACGCAAAACGCATCGAATTGTACGCCACCGGCTCCTCTCGCCTTCTTCCCGCTCTTCTCCCTAATCGGATCGACGACTTCCGTTCTCACTCTATTCTGGATCTTCAAATAAAGCTCTGAATCGAGTGGTTTCGGGAATTCCTCGTTCGGACACCAGTTATCATCATCATCATCATTACCTATCGATTGCACTTTCACTATCGGTAAAGTCTTCAAAACCTTCGCCACTACGTCCGACCTCAAGTGATGTGATTCGAACAAAATAGTCGAATCGCGTCCATGCGCTAACATCATCAATTGTTTCCCTCCAGGGTGTCTACTCGCGAAATCGGTTATGTCATACGTTACCCCTCTTATTTGTGTCAACTTCCTCCCTTTATTCATTAATTCCTTGACTGTTTTCGATGCCGTCATCATAATATTTTTAGGTATTCGTGACGTTCTTCCTATTATTGTCAATCCAAGCGAAGATCTTATTATTATAATTAATAGATAAATAGATAGTAGTAGTATTAAGATTATGGAAAATCACCACACACACACACACAGAGAAGCTCCGTAGTAGCACTAAATATGCTAAACTTACTATCAATCGATGCAGTTATTACTGTAACAGTGTACGCGTGCGTATGGTCCGTACTGAACAGAGGTCAGAGCGAGGGAAAGTGATGACGTCCGTTGAGTACCTTTTTTTAAATATTCAGAAAACAGGGAAACACTTAATTTATGGAAGGAGGGAAATGTGAGGGAGCCAAGATTTTGAATTTTACGCGTTGTATTATCGTTGTATGTATGTATTATTATCATAAGTTTGATTGTGTATCTCTCTCTCTTATACGTTCTGCTATGGTTACTATTGTGCTTTGCTACTTTTAAAGACTGATTTTATGCAGCCGCTTTGTTGGCTTTGATGTCGTTGCCGTTGTTCTCGATCTCCGCGAGAAGTTGTTGTAACCAAGGCGAGTTCTTCGCGTCTTGTTCTAAATCTGTTTTTAACCTCTTCACGCGTTCGATGACTTCTTGAGGAGCGAGCGTTGGTAATGGGATGTTTTTGAAATCGTGTAAGAACGTCATCGCGCGTTTGCGACCGTACGCGTCGGCATCTTCTTCGTTCGTATTATCTACGTTCTGAGTACCGTTGTTTTCTTTCTCGTTTCCGCGTTCGAGCTCTTCCGCGCATTTTCGAGCGTCTTCTAAGGCTTCTGCGGGGAATCCTGAAAACTCTGCGCAATGAATGCCGAACGATTGGTCGCACGCGCCTTCTTTTAATGCGTATAACATTGCGATTTTCTTCGACGCTTTGTCAATTTTGGCCGAGACGTGTAAATTCTTCACTCCGGTTTCGCCTTTGAGTTCGGTCAACTCGTGGAAATGAGTAGCGAATAAACAAGGCGCTTTCACTTCGTTCGCCAAGTGCTCCGCGATTCCCCACGCTAATCCGAAACCGTCGTACGTTGACGTTCCTCTTCCAAGCTCGTCGATGATGATTAACGATTTTTCCGTCGCCGAGCGTAAAATCGAAGCCGATTCTAACATTTCAGCCATGAACGTAGAAACGCCCCTGAGTTGGAAATCTCCAGCGCCGATGCGACAGAAAATCGCATCTCGAACTGGAATAATCGCTTTCGAACATGGAACGAACGAACCGACTTGTGCGAGAAGAACGTTTACGCCAACTTGTCTAATAAATGTCGATTTACCGCCCATGTTTGGCCCGGTGATTATTTGAAACCAACTATCGCCTTTGATCATTTTGCACGAATTTTGCACGAATTCGCCGCAAGACTCTTGAACTTCAACTAAAGGATGTCGAGAATCGAGCAAGACGAGTTCTTTTGCATCAGCGTTCGTCATCGTCGGTCGAACGTACGGGATCGGTGCATTTTGCGCAACCTCAGCGAAGGAGCACAAGACGTCTAACTCTGCTAATACCGTCGACGCTTTCAAAAAGATATCGACAAACGACACGGCGACGTCTAGGACTCGTTGAACCAAGTGCTTCTGCTTTGCCTCGTAACTTCGATCGATATCAGTTCGTTTCGAGCTCAACGCGCGTAATTTCTTATTCGTAAACTTTGATCCGTCTTTTTTCGACTCGAGTATTTGAAACTGCGCAGATTTCGCAAGCTTTGACCTCGCGGCCGTTTCGTCTTTTTTGGTCAATCTAAAAAAGTACCCGTGCTGATTGTTCTTTTCTAATTTCAATTGCTTATCTTTTTCCATGCTCAAATCTTCGCACGCGTCGAGCCAGACGGCGGTGATTTCAGCCTCCGTCGCTCTTTTTTGTTCTTCTAAAACGCCAAGCGCATCGTCAAACTCGGCAGAGATGACGTATTCGTCCGGAATCTTGTTCAAATCAACCGCATGTTCAATCAGAGCTTCAAATTTTTGCAATTTGTCTTCTCCAACGCATTCAGTTAAACAGTCGATGTATTTGCGTTGGAACAGATTCTTTTTACGTTCATCTGTAAACTGGATTCGTTCTAAGCACTCTTTCGCGTGCGGAATAGCGCATGATGCTTGGTATAACTTGCATAAATCCATCAAAGTTACTTTCTTCTTTTCCAATTTTCTCGCCAAGCGTTCGATATCCGGTATTGATTTCAAATGGGCGTTTCGCAACGAATCTCTAATCGCGCTTTCTTCCGACATTGTCTCGACGACATCGTGTCGTTCGGAGATTTGTTCCACGGAAACCAAAGGTTGTTTCAACCATCTGTATAAAACGCGCTTGCCCATTGGTGACGTACATCGATTGAGCAAGTTGTACAACGAAAATCCGCCTCCGCTGCCGCCTTTTGCCAAAGTCGACGACGCGTTATCGCCAAACGCAGTCAAAGAGTTACCTTGAGGTAATACGTTCAATGCTTTCAAAGCTGCTGCGTCTAAACGAACGTGTGCTCCAGAATCGTACAACTCTAACGAGCATCTCCCGTGATTTTGCTTATCGTTCGCGATTTCGGCAAATTTCATCACGGCGTGTAAACATTGCGTGGCCAACGGCAAATCTAAAACATTCCTATGCGCTTGCACGTTATCACCCGGCTTTAACAATCGTTTCAAATCATCCTCGATATCGATAGCGGTACTATTACTACTATTATTCATCTGCGTCGTACTAGTATTCGAACCGGGGAAATACTCCGAGTTCGATTTCGCCGTTCTCATAGCGTCGCACCTATCGATAATGTCCGCAATCCTCTTCGCATCCGTGGTCAACCCCCCCGTTTGCTTATCGACTTCGTTCGGCACTATGACCTCCTTCGCATTGATCTGCGCCAATATCGATTCTAACTGCCCTAACCTCTCTTCGTCCGAAAACTCTAGAGCCTTCAAGGTCCTCGTTTGATAATCAAAAAACGCGCACCCGATCCTTCTTTGTTCTTTGTTCAGCACGCATTTAATCGCGCAAATGATTGGCATCGAATCGTCGTTAGTAGTATTGTTATTGTTTACGTTAATATTATTATCTTTATCGAACAAGATGTCCTCAAAATCGACGACGCAGCCAGGGCTCCCTTTCCTCTGCACGCGCCATGCCGCGTTCGATTTCCCTCTGCCCGCCGTCGCTTGCGCTGTCGCAACTACTTGCTCGTATACCTCGACCGCCCTCTCGCGTTTGTTCAACAAGAGCTCCCTCAAAATTTGCTCGAACAGGTTCCTATTGACTTGGACGAACGCTAACACGATCTGCGTCCGTTCGCACTTTAAATATTTCAACACCGTCGTCGTCTTGAAGAACTTACGAGCTATGAACATCGCGTCTTCTTCGTACGCGTAGTACGAATAATTATCTTTCGATTTCTCAAAAAACTTGATCGTGTTCTTCTTCTTCGCGAACGACTCTTCTTCTTCTTCTTCTTCTTCTTCTTCTTCTTCTTCGTCGTCGTCCTTCAAAGCCGTCTTCTGTTGATGTCGTCGTGGACGAGTTTGAAATTGTTTTTGGAAGAACGAGCAGAAGTTCGACGTGTCCGTAACGTATTGTTCCTCTCTGCTCGCGAGTACTTCTTTTGCCGCGTGCGCCATTTTATAATCTCTCTACCGTTCTCGATCGAGAATGTTTTTCTTCGTTCGTTTTGTTTTGTTTCAAGTCGCGCGTCGTTGAAGTGATTACTTTAAGCGCAGTCGCAAGTTTTGATGATGTGGACGTTTTTCAAAATTCAAAATTTCTGTAGCATTTCCTCTCATTTCGCCTAATAATAATACATTAATGCGACGATGAAAAGTTTTGCCGATGGTGCGCATACACGGTATGCGACTAAAAAAGTTACACATGCAACGCGCGGTTGTGTTCTCATGTTTTCCTCTCTGAACGTTCGCGAGAAATAGTGAACGATTCGTACTTCTTAAGCGCTGTTCGGTCGGTCAGCAATGTGGGCACCTTCCTTCGTTGTGACAGTCCTTGCTGTGCTATGCCGCTCGTTTGGTTGATGAAGCACTCGTTCGAGCTAGTGACACTTTGGCACTCTCATGGTACGATTCGTACTTCTTAAGCGCTGTTCGGTCGGTCAGACAATATGTGGGCACCTTCCTTCGTTGTGACAGTCCTTGCTGTGCTATGCCGCTCGTTTGATTGATGAAGCACTCGTTCGAGCTAGTGACACTTTGGCACTCTCAGGGTTTAGGGTTTATGGTTTAGGGTTTGAATCACAGAACTTATGGGAAATAAAGAACGCGAGGTTTATAAATTGCGCTCATCAATAACAAATGAACGACGACGAAGAAGAGGCGATGAACGTGGAAGAACCACTCGTCACAGACGATGATCTGGACTCGATTTGCGAGGTTTGACCTACACCGTTAACGATGACCCAACCGTTACTGTCATCTGCTCAACAACAACAACAACAACAACAACAACGACAACGACGACAACAATCAACGACGACGACGACGACTGTTTTCGCAACAGTCGCGACGTTAGTATTCTCCTTACCTGCATTGATCGGTTCGTGATGTTGGCCAATATTACTCGCCGGTATGTTCAGTGGTGTGGCCACTGAAGCGAGTAAGTCGTTAGCGCACTCGGTTTCGTTCGCCGTGAACTTAACCGTGACCACGAATTTGTTGCAATATGTTCACCAGAGGAGTAGAACGAATGGGAACGCGAGGCAAAGGGGAATACCTGTTTTCTTAATCGCAGTAGCGATACCGTTCGTAATGCTCGATAATTTGAGGCACGTATTGCAAGACGGGGACATGTTAGGTGAGTGGAGTAGGATGTACAGGAATGGGTGTTTATACGGCGCAAATGCCAGGTGTTTGAGCGTCGTTGGATGGACGTGTTTGTTAAGTACGTACGTTGGATTCGTCTTGTTAATGAGTGGCGTTTTGATGTCCGCAGGAGTGTTTCCGAAGATTAAGAAAGTGTATAGAGAAATCCGCGATGGACTCTATTTCCCCGAAGGAAGGTATTAAATAGTTAAGAGAGAGGGAGAGAGAGAGAGGAAGGAGGTTTAAAATATATATAAAAACAGTGACGTGACGCGGACAAAACGAAGAAATCCGCTTAGCCGATAACATATATAAAATTACAAACCTTTCTTTTCTTTCTTTCCGAACATTTGAGACAGAAATCTCAATGTGGAGAGTGCGGAACTGGATCCTCTTTGTGCAAAAGTTCGTTTGGGTCGTTTACGAAACATGGCACGCAGTATCCTTCGTATTTGCTATTTCCACGTGTACTACAACCAAACGAAACTTTTGCACAAAGAGGATCCAGTTCCGCACTCTACGCATTGAGATTTCTGTCTCAAATGTTCGTACATTGCAGATCCGCCGCACTCTCCGCATTGAGATTTCTGTCTCAAATGTTTGCACATTGCAGATCCGTCGCACTCTACGCATTTAGATTTCTGTCTCAAATGTTTGCACATTGCAGATCCGCCGCTTTTGACGGTACGAAGAGATTGTCTTGTATACGAAGTTATATATATATATGTTGTATTTTATAAGCTGGCAAGTGTATGTTCTATGTCTACTACTATTTTTGTACCTAGACGTTGTATCTCTCTATTCGCTATTTAGTGTCTAAAACTCTTGAGAGGTTACTACTGATTTTTGTCTTTTCGAAGCATTCGCTGTCCCAATTTCGTTACTTGCCGGTGTCGCCGTAACTTCTTCATCGTCATCGCCGTCCTCGTCCCAAACGATTTCATGCCTCTTATTATTATTATTATTATTATTATCATTATTATTATTAGCGACGACGTCAAATAACTGACTCGCACGTGCGACAGAGTCACCGCCAGTCTCTTGAGATTCAGGAACGCCTGTCCACGGAGAACCGGGCGTTCGGGGAGGGATTCTCGTCTCTCGTTCGCTTTTAATGTTGATGTTGTCGTTGTCTATTTTATTATTATTATTCACAACTTTTTCCTCCAACAACTCTTCCTCTTCGACTTCGTCGGGAAGCATCGCGGCGAGAACCATCTCGGCATCAAAATCAAACTGCGCTGCCATTCTAGGAAACGAAGCTGGATCACCTGGCTCACTGGAGGCATAATGCCCTCTAAACTCAGACGTTGGCCTTAGCGATACTGGATCTCCGTCTTTATCGCACGAAAATATGATATCTTGTTCAATCGATTCGCATAACTTTATCATCGCCAAGACGTCTTTTAAATTTATGGTCACCTTCACAAACTCTTTCCTAGTCTCTCGATTTTCATATCGCAATATTGCATCTTCGTTCGCATCTAGGTTCACGGTCGTTTGTAATTGTTGAAACGTCTCTGTATTTTCAGCCTTCTTATCGACGTAAGACGAAATCTCGACGCATTTTTTTGCTTTGACTATTGGCGTAAACCTTCTCGAACCGTTATTGTTGTTGTTATTATTACTCGCAAACGCGTTATTACTACCGTTATTATTATTATTATTGTTATTAGAAAATGGCGAAGGGGTAATCCCATTCGCGGTAGTCGTGTCTTCATCATCGCAATCATCCACTCCTGCACTAGATTGCCTATAAAACGTAAACGTCACGTCAGTCTGCGCCGCTTGAAAATGCCCTAAAAACTTCTGCAAACTCCTCGCCTTGAAGCAAATCTGCACTTGCATTCGATCCGCGTCGACAGTCGCTGCTAAATGCTCTGCATCCTGCAGAACGTTCAATTTATACGTCTTCATGGTCTGCGTATGTTTATCCGACGTCGCTCGTATTTCCACTCGATCCTCGTTCTTTTTATGTATTAAAATCCTGCACCTGTCCACTCTGTTGCTCCTTAAGCAGCCCATCAAATGTTTCGCTAATACGGCCGTTTGCACGCTACTGTTATTATTATTATTAGTAGCTTTATTATCAGTACAACCTTCGCTATCGTTAAACCCGTTGCATTCATAGGAATCGAACGCGTTCGTCCTCAGAATGCACGACAAGAAACACGAGTGCATTTGATTCACGGCCTTAACGCGTACGCCGGACTTGGCGTGGCATTCGATCAAAACGTCCGGGGAAACCTTCGCGATTGCGCCGATCGTTTTGAAGAAATATTTCAAAGCTTCGCTGGATAGAGATATATCGAGCGCGTAGATCGATCGATTTCGTTCTTCTCGATCGTTAGCGTAGACCATTATTTCACTCTCTCTTTAAACTCTTAAACTCTTAAACTCTTAAACTCTTAAACTCTTAAAGAGGAGGAGGAAGAAGATGGAAGAAGGAAGAAGAAGAACGGTAGCGTTTTGAATTTTTGAATTTTTGAAAATTATTTATTCTCTCGCGTTTATTATTCTCATCGTAACAAATCTGTGGCACGTCTTTAACACACAAATCGGATATCGGATATCTTTCCACACGCTCGCGCGTCTTCGCCGTAAACGTTTCGTTTTTTTTCTGTTTTTGATATCGTAACGTTACGTCAATGAGCGTAAAGAAAAAGTCAACGTGGTCATCGTCGTCAAGATCACAGATTTATAAAGCGAAGAAAAAAAGTGCCTCGGCTACTTTTCAGAATTCTTTCATCAATAAAAGGGCTAAAAAGGCTGCGAAGAAGATCAAAGAACACACAAAACGAGCGTACGCGATTACTAAGAACGGGTTCATGAGAATATATCGTTCGAGGAGGATCCGAAAAGGGCTCTTGCTTGGGAGACAGAGAATCAAAACGAGCATGGAAAGGGTTGATTTCGAATTTTTACAAAAAACGTGCGCTTTAGCGCTAATCGCGTACATGATTTTGTTCATAGTAACGAACAGGTTTAGAGATAAAGTGAAGAGTGTTTCGGCGTGTGTTCTCGTCAGTGCAATGTCGTTATGGTTCGAGATCGTTCCAATCAGTTTTGTTCGGAGAGCGTATGCGTTTGCGAAGAACGACGCCGCAAAAATGTTGGCAAACGATGTACCAAAGGCGTTGTACGATGTAAGAGATAAGGCGAGGACGTATTTTAAGAAGCATTATCCTATCCATGTCTTGAAAATGGATAAGTTTGTGAGAGTATATGCCACCGAGGTAAAGATTGCGTTAGTTTTTTCGTTCTTTTTTGTTTTGTTCGTGGCATTCAAATTAATGTTCAACGCGAAGAAGGATGAAGAAAAGAAACCTGCGTCTCCTCTCTCTCATCATGCGAAGACTAAGAAACAACGAATTAAAGGTCCAATTCAAGTGAACGTCGCGTTAGTGACTGGTGCGTCCGGAAACGTTGGGGCGAAAATTCTCAGTCAGTTGAGGAAGAAATACCCGGATTATATTATATACGGAACGTCCAGATCTGGCTCGATCGATTTTAAAGCCGGCAACGCTTTGCAAGAGATGTTTAATATGATGTCACCAAACTCAAAAGCAGTTGCCACGACGTCGCTTGTTAACGTTCCTTTATGCTGCACAAAAGTAAGCGAAATCCCACCGTTGCTGAGAATGGATGTCACTGATGATCTGTCCGTAAACGCAGTGCGCGATGCAATCATCGCAAGGCACGGGAAGGGGAGTTTGAAAATTTTGGTCAATAACGCTGGCATATGCGCGGCTTCGTTAGCTTCGAAAATGCCCATCGATATGGCTAAGAAGACGTTCGAGACTAATTATTTTGGGATTTTACGAGTCGTCTCGTCGTTCTACGCAGACGCGATTCCAAAACATCAAAAAGCGACAATCATAAACGTTGGCTCAATCGCGGGAAGAGTTGGTATTCCGTTTCAAAGTTCCTATTCAAGCTCGAAAGCAGCGGTTGGAGTATACACGGATGCTTTGCGAATGGAATCGAAAAGAGATGGCGTTCGCGTGTGCTTAGTTGAACCCGGGGATTTAAAACCTGGTATGGAAGTTGAGCACGCGAAAGAAATTGAGACGGATGAAATCGCAAAGCGCGCGGTGAATATCATGCGCACGGATGAGAAAAATGGGTCCAATCCAATGCAGGTTGCAGATGCGGTATGTAAAGCAGCGAGACCGTGGCGAACGCCGAATGCGCGAATTCTAATTGGACCAGATGCGTGGTTAGTTGAGTTCTGTACGAGCTATTTGTGGAAATCGGTGCAGGAGATGTTTTTAGCGGCACATTATCGCGTGCCTCCAAGGTCTAACTCGTTTTGGAGATTCATCGTGTAAAAAATTATTATTGCAGCTGTATTGTTATGATTATTGTTATTATTAATTATTATCATCATTAATTATCATTAATTAACTCTGCTAACATTTTCTGTCTTTCAACTAATGATTTCGGGACTTTTTTTGCTTTGTTTCTTCTCACGTGGCCCGGCTTGATGCGTTTTCTGACCTTTTCTGATGCTAACCGCGACATTTCGTCTGCACTCAATTGAGGTTGCAAACCGAGCTTGGCGGCTTCCGAACCCATTGAGGCGGACATTTGTTGCATTTTCACTCGCATGCCGCCAAACATTACAATCAGTTCTGCAAGATCTTCTTCCGATTTTCCAGCGCCTTTTACGATGCGCGCTCTTCTGCTCTCTGCTGATGTTGAAGCGACGAGCATGTCTGGGTATTTTCTTTCCTCTGGCGTCATCGACATAATTAACGTTTTTGCAACTTTGAACGAGTCCTCTGCAGCTTTCATTTCCTTGTCCGATAGCTTGTTCGCCCCAGGAATCATCTTCATCAATTGCGACATCGATCCCATATCGCCCATCATCTCCATATTCTTTAGAAAGTCATCAAAATCAAACGTCGCTTTCATGATTTTCTCTTTCATTCGTTCCGCATCTTCTTGTTTTACAGCCTGCTGCGCTTTTTCTACAAACGAAACGACGTCACCCATTCCCAAAATTCTGCTCGTCATCCGCTCTGGATAAAACGGATCTAAAGCGTCCATTTTCTCGCCAATACCGGTGAATTTAATCGGTTTACCGGAAACTTCGCGAACAGATAACGCCGCACCACCTCTCGTATCACCATCTAATTTAGTTAAAATTGCCCCAGTGATATCAATAGCATCCGCGAACGATTTCGTCAAAGTTGCGGCTTCTTGCCCAGTCATTGCGTCTACGACCAACAAAGTTTCGTCCGCGTTTGTTTGTATTTTTGTTTCAATTAATTCGTTCATTAGCTGTTCATCAATATTCAATCTTCCCGCAGTATCGACGATAACGACGTCGATATCTCCTCTCTTAATGGCATCTGCGACGCCGTTTCTCGCAATCAAAGGCGGCGACGCGTCTTTTCCTTCGTCGTACACCGGTACTCCCAAATCGCTCCCTAACTTCTTCAACTGTTCAATCGCGGCTGGTCTGTACACATCAGTCGCCACTAACAAACACTTCTTATTTTGTTTCTTCATACTCAAAGCTAATTTTCCGCACGCAGTAGTCTTCCCAACGCCTTGTAATCCAGCCATCAAAACCACCGTCGGCTTCCCGTCCGTCCTGAACTTAATCCCTTCGGCGCCGACGCCTCCCATTAGCTGACATAACTCATCCGCGACCAATTTCACGAGCTCTTGCGATGGTTCCACACCTTTCGTTACCTTCACTCCAACGGCTCGTTCCTCCACTCTCTTTATAAACCTTCTCACGACTGGTAACGAAACATCCGCTTCGAGTAACGCCCTTCTCACGTCTTTCAAAGGAAGTTTAATGTTCTCCTGCGAGAGATCTTTCACTCCTTTCATTTTCGCCCAAGCCTCGTCTAACGTCTCTGCTAAATTATTAAACGCATCCGCCTTAGTAATCGTGCGCACGTTTCGTCTTCCACTCACTCCTCGTCTTCGTCTACAAAGTTTTCCCTCGAACGAGTAGGAATTCACTGCTGCTGCCGAAGAAGAAGAAGAAGATTTATTCATCGCCATCGCTTTCGCGGCGATAACCATTATCACTATGTTACTATATTCCTATTAATTATATATATATGTGTGTGTGTGTGTATGTATACAACAAAACTCTCGTTTATGTTCGATGATTACGTTTTATTAAACGAGAAAACTCGCTACTCTGATTTTATCCAAAACAAAAACAGCCCCTTCTTCTCGTTGTTGTTAAATCGTTTTCGCTGCTTTCATTTTCTGCAGATTTCCAGCAAACACCTGCCGCCTGCTGCAAAAGACGGACTCAGTGCTGCTTGGTCAGTGCTTGGTCACAAAATCAGCCATCAGTACAAACAGGGCACTGGGAATGGAAGTCATCGAAGAGGAGGAACATATCACGCGCTTACGAAGGAGCTTAGGAAGCATTCGCGCGAATGAATCAGTGGAGAAATTAATAAATGCTCTGAATCTATCGCGCGATGTGTTCAAGAAAGCGAGAGATGGACGAGAGTGTTTGAGAGTACGCGTTTTTTAATTCACGTTCGTTCTTTTTTTTTCCTCTGGAAAAACTCTTTGGCGGCGAATTTTGTTTACTTCTTCCATGGTCCGATTTCTGAACGACGGTGCGAAACCTTCTTTTTTTTCCTTCGTTATACTTTCAGGTATGTTTGCAAGAACTGCAGAGTTTCTCGCACTTGCTCGAGATCTTCGATCGACATCATTTGAACAACGCGCAGAAAGTGTGCGTACCGTTGATGCTGTTCATCAGTTGCCTGTTAAGGAGCTCGAGAGTCGATGAGGAAAACGCGAACGAAAACGATGATAGTGATTGCGATGATGGAAGAATTGGAGGAGGAGTAATAACGACGACGACGATGAGGAATAATAGTAACAGTAGTAATAGACGCGATGGAGGGAGTAATAAAAATACGAACACGAACGCGAACAGCGCGAGTCGATTAGCGCTGGACGGTTTAGCGAGGAACATAATCTCCAGAAGGATGAGACAAATGTATTCGCACTTGAATTCAGGCGTAAGGGTGAGAATAGTCGCTTGTTTTGATCTATTTACTGCGATTATTGAGAGAGATTTTGATGATGAAGGCGCGTTAGCGCGAGAGTGTTTTAGGCAGTTTGATTGGACGTTGGGAGTTTTACAAAAAGTGGCGACGCCGAGGATCGATAACAACAACAACGCTTCTTCGCGCGCAAAGAAGAGAGATAAGGCACCACCCGTGATAACAAATGATGATGATGTTAATGATGATGCTGATGATGATGACGATGACAATAACAAAAAAGAAGACAATACTACTATCACTCCACAAGTAGTAGTAGTCTCGTCATTTCGGAAAGAACGCGAGAGAGTTAATCAAGCTGCAAACGCTTCGAGAAAAAACGTAGAAAAAGCCTCGAATAGATTCGCGTTTGCGCAATTTTATCTCGCATTTTTAGAATCAAACGATGAAAGCGTCGTGCGCTCAGCGGCAACAAACCGAAACGTCATGTATTTGCTCGTCAGGAACATTTCGAAAGATGATTCGACGACTCAAAGACGGTTTTTATCGATTCTTCAACAGAGCGTTTTGAACATAAATGGAGCGCCTCCTTTGAAAGTTAAGCTTTTGATTATTACGGATGTACTTTTGGAACAACTTGCGACGATGTCTGCTTTAAATGATGGAAATGTAGTAGATGACGGTAAAGATGATAAAAAGAAACAAAAAGCAGCGAGTGTTTCTTTAGCATCCGATGATATCGTCGCAAAAACATCCATCGCGTTATTGAAGGAGATTTGTGAAAATCCACGCCACGGCGCTTGCCCTTCGTCAACGAGTTCGGGCGAATTAATTTCTCGACTTTTGATGAAGCTGAGACCAGCAGAGTGCGATGCACACTTTATGATTCTGTTGGATTCGTGTAAAACGCATCCACGGCTTGCCGCGCCATATATTGCGCAGTTCTCGTCCGATTTACAGCCAAAGAATACGGATAAATGGTTATCAACGATTCGAATTTTAGGTGAATTGATTGAAACTTCAGCCATGAACTTTACAACAACAACGACGACGTTAGGATTTGACGATTACGGTCATTCGAACGATGATGATCGCGACGAAGATGGTATAATGGATTCGAGTGCGAGGCGCTGGGCATCAGGTGCTCTACCTCCGACTTTAACAAAGTCAGTTTTCATGAAATCGCTCGCTCATAAGAGCATAGTAGTACGCCAAGCGTCGTTGCAGTTTCTTACGAAATGCTTAACTGCAACAAAAGTTCGTTTAGATTTAGCTGAAAAGATCATACTGCGAAACCAAATCAAACGCAGAAAACGTAATAGTGAGAATAAGATTAAACATTGTCAAGCGATTGTGAGGAAACGTGAAATATTGCAACGCGCTAGGGGAATCGCATCCGCGGATGTTTTCCCGGAAATATCAGTGTTCATGCAAATCATTTCAAAAGGAGGAGATGATGGTATTATAGCTGATATGGAAATAGATAACCAGGACGATACCAATGATGAGAATGAGAACGAAGAGGATGAAGAGGACGAAGACGAAGTAGCAGAGTTTCGCCAATTTTCAAAGCTTTTGGCTTTAAACGCTTTGGAAGCTCGGATTGCTCTTTCGCCTTTGGATAGCGTAAACTTTGTCGATGTTTCAAAACTTTTGCCAAGTTCAGCTGAAGTTATGTTTGGCAACGCGCGAGAAAGTTTTGCTGCTTTACGAGTGGCAAGAAGTTCGTGTACGATGTCTTTAGCTTCTTCGGTTTCGAAAAATACTATAGTCGCCGTGCTAAAGTGCGTTGCGTTTGCTTCGTCGACAAAAAAGAATAATGAAAATAATGACGGTATGGATTTTTTGAGAGAAGAAGCTACGAATGTTGCCGTTAAATTTGTCGCATTTTCTGATGCACTTGAAGAGATCGCACGTGCTAATGATGGAGGAGTTAGTAAGAATAGACAATCTTCATTATTCGATGAAGCTTTTGTTTGGATCTCAAGTTTGAAAGGGTGCATCAGTGATTCAGACTCTGGCATAATTTCGACTCTCATAGACTTTTTTGCCGATGCAATCGTGGCCACTTCGAAACGCATGAATCGCGAAGTGGTCATAGACGAAGAGGAAACAGTGCGTCCAACTCGATTTGCTCCAGAGGAGTACGATTATACTTCTGGCGCTTCCGCCGTTTCGCCGCTCGCGCTGACTGTATTTGAAAACGCACAAAAGGTTTTCAAAAGCGTTAAGAAATCTAAAGAAGAGAAAGAAGTTATTCGAAAATTTTCTGTTTCACTTATCTTGCCAAACTTGGTTCGTTCGAACGATATTTGGACGCACGCCGTGGCACTGAAAAGAATATCAATAGAGAACCTTGCGTCTTCAAAGTTTGAGAAAAAGCTCGTGAAGATGATGGATTCAATTTTATGCGCAGAAAAGCAAAAATTTACCTCTACCTTGGCAATCACAACAGAAGAATTGACTGATAAATTTGTTTACGATGCTCGGTGCAAGGCTCGAATCGTTTCACTTTTGTTAAGAAACTACGAGCACGACGAGGCGAAAGATTTTGCAAAATTTCTCAAAGAAGCAATTTCACTCATTGATGTTGTTAGAACAGAGAATGGTTTTGGAGAATGTTGTTCTTTATTGAACGCGGTATCATTCAGTGTATCGAACGCGTTGTCGCAAAAGAACAGTTTCGATGCAGAAAGCCAATCAAAGATTGCAAATTTGTGTGCGCGAGCAGTCGAAGACATTGAGAACAAAATCGGTAAATCCATTTCAGAGTCTCGAAATTATCTCACGGACGCGTTCATGAAACAAAGTAATAATAATTCTTTAGCAATTTTTATCAATTTTGCTTCAGAAGAGACACAGATCGATGCAATCGTGAAAAGTGCCGCTAATAATCTTATTTTAACAGCTTCGGTTGCGGACATTTCTTTGAGTTCACAAAATGTCTCTTTCGATGGGAAATCAAAGATCCTTTCCATTTTGCTCGACGTGGTACTAAATGAAGGTATTGATAGTAAACTACTAGCTCCAGTTTTGCGAGTGCTCGCGCGTGCGTTTAGCCTCCAGAGTTCAAAGCGTGATGTAGATATTGGAGCACCCTATTCTTCGCGCGTGCTCGAAGCTATGAAGACGATTTTGAAAAAAAAGAGAAAGAGCGTTATGATTGAAGAAGAAATTTTATTCGTTTCAGCACTTGCTAAATCAAACGCTGCAGTATGTACAGCACAGTTTCTGCGCTGCTGTAACTTTGAAGAAGATGGATTGGTATTCTCGGATGTTTTGTCAACGGTATTGCGAAAATGTATTGAGGATGAAGCTATTTGGGATATCATTAAAGCAGAAGAAACTAATGGTGCACAGTTCTTGAATGATATTGCTTCTGTGATTTTGAACGTTTCCGACCCACACGTTAATGGCGATATTTTCTGCTCCGCTCGAGCTCTGCAAATCAAATCATCGAATGGTGGTTCGGATGAGAAACAGAAGAAGAATTTTGAAAAGAAACTCTCTGAGGTTTTGACGGACGATTTCTTTGACAAGATGTTTGACTTTTCAAAAACAGACGAAAAAGCATGTGTTGAAAATGTTTTAAACGTTTTCAGTTTATGCTTCGATGCGAATTGTCCTACTGCGCATCGCATACGATGTGTTGGATTCGTCTTGAGAAACTTGACCCTTCTCGTTGGATCTTCTTCGAGTAAGGAAAAATCGCTCGAAAAGCTTTTGGCGAATAAACTTAACGAAGAACTTGCGTTGAGAGTATCAGACGATAAAAATGTTTTTGCTACTATCGCGAAAGAAGAAAGCATCGCGGACAAGCAAGACGAAGAAATCAAAATAGAATTGATCAATGCCGCTCGGATGTTTGTCTTCTCCTCCTTTAAAAAGCGGTACAAAAATGCCCGCAGAGCAAATGCTTGCGCGAAACTCATTGCATCGCTTACACCGTACACATTTTCAAAGAACATGAAAAACAACAACAACAACAACAACATAATCGATGCTTTTGAAGCGTTTGCCACTTCATCTTTTGAGTGCGTTTCTGAGAATGAGAAATTTGAAGATATTATTTTATCCCGAGCAGAAGACGAAGAGAAGACAGAACTTCTCGATTCTCTTCCACAGAATCCATCGTCAATGCATTTTGTTCGCGAATTTGTGGACGAACGATGTGAACAATTCGTACAACGACGAGAAGAATATTCAGATTCTTCAGCTTTGAAGAGAGCTTTAGCTAAAGTGCTACGCGCGTCTGTTGAACTCAAGCATCGCTTACACGTTGATACTCAACAGCCGGATGCATGGGCAACGGAAAAATCTGTCGTAATATTACCGATTTTACTAAAAGGATATTCCGCAACACTTTCCGAGCTGGATTCACACTTAATGCGAAGCATTATAATACTCGACTCGCTCTCTGGTCAAGAAGTTATCAAAAAGAGCGGGTTCGTGTTTGGAACCGCAGCTGAAAAGTTTTTCGAAGGAGACAGATGGTGTGAGCTCATATTCAATGATATAGAAGATACGCAAAACGATGATGGTGGAGAAGAGAATGCAGCGTTGAAAGAGCGTATTAGTAATGCAGTTGGTGCTTCATTTTTAGATTGTAGACGGTGCGCTTTAACCGCGACGGCATTTCCTCAAAGAAAAAAGATGTTCTTCTGGGAAGAAAAAGAGAAGGATGTAAAAGAAAATAATCTCAAAGATGATGTCATTACTTTAGCCTATGACCCATCATGGTTGCTCTTGTTTACATTGAAAAACCTCGAAACAGAAACGCTCTCGCCGCGAGAGTGTGTGCGTTCTGGAATTCTCTCCGTAGTAATTTCTGCGCTTTCGTCAACCGATATCAAATTTCGCCAGACCGCGCGATTAATCTTAGCGACGATGGACAAAATCGTTACTAGAACAGTTACTGGTGAAACAGAAGATGGGAAAGCAGTTGATTTGACGAACGTAATGTTAGCGAGAGCATCGTTTCGAGAACGAACGCAAGTACTCTCGGTTTTACAATGGATTCGAAATTCAAACGACGTTTGGAATAACGACATGTTTTCTGATGTATCAAAGGACTGTAAACATCCAGATGATGTTGTTTGGCCGACGACGGCTACGTCTTTTGCGGCCGAAGCGATGTGGCTAGCCTGTCGACCAGAATCTGAATTCTTTACCGTCGCCAATAAACAAGTTTTGAAACGAATGTCCATCGACCTTGATCGGCTACCAATGTTTCTTCCTTTAATAAACTCTGGAGATGCAGATGCAAAAGCCAAAAGAACCTGGGCTCTTCGTCAGCTCAATTCATCGTTTCATGATTTGAATGATAAAGAAAATCTATCTTCTCGAGTTTTGAGGAAGCACTTTGTGTTTGAGATTTTGACTTCTCAAACGTGTTCACATTCTCTTGCTGATAGTAATGCGCGCTTGCGAACGATGCGATTAATTGGAAACATTTGCGAGAACGGAAGCGATTCCCTATCGCTCGAATTGATAGAGCACGTGAGTTTTCTAACGTTTTTGACTCGAAGAGTCGAAGAAAGCTTAGTGCCGCGAATGTCTGTTTCTTCGTCTTCGCCGCAAGATTTGTCGATTGATCATCGCACTCAAGCGGCGAATCTCGCACTGTTGATTCTGTTCGATTTAGCGAAAGCACCAGATGCATTCATTTTTGCAGGGAGAGATTTTGTAGATGCGTGTAGATGTACGGGGCATGCAATTATATCTCGACTTTTATCAGGACGCGAGAATGAGAATACTTCCGCGTCTGATTATCTCGTTGCAAAAAGTTGCTTATGCGCATACCTCAAATTTCATGCTGTTGTTTCTAAACGCACGGAAAAGCGACAGAAGTTAAATAGTCAGCTTGTAACGATTCTAGAAATGCAACGTTTACTTGTTGAAGTGAACGAATCACAAACAGTTGGCAACAAAGAGGTCTTTGCTGAAATTCTCGAAACATCCAGCTTCGATTTTTCTTGCTTAGAAGAAGAAGAAGAAGAAGGAAATGATGAAGAGCGCGTGAACGAAAGTGCACAGCAGCTTGCATCTTTTTCAATCGCATCTGCAGTTTCTCATCTCGCGATGTGGTTAAATGAAAATTTCTCGCGTGATAAGCCAAAAGTTGCGTCTCGCTTTCTTTGTCGAACGCTTTTAAACGCGCCAAAAATACTTTTATCGGCGCTGTTTAAAAATAAGAGCGATGATAATTTACAAACATTTGCTAAAATCGTCGCAAGCGATTGCGACTGCAATCGAAGAACTGAAGTTATTTCAGCTTTACTCGTTCTTTTTGACTTTCATGAAGATAAATCAAAGAGAGGCTATGAAATTGAAAAATTGAAGTCTTCTGAATCACCTTGCGCGGCATATTTAGAGGCTTTATTGCGAGAAATTTTCTTTTCAAATCCTAAGCATTACGTTGTCTTGAAAGTTGGAGAATTGGTCACGACGTCAAAGAACATTACGACGGCGGCGACGGCTGCAACGACGACTCCGATAAAACCTCCAACTACTCAGAAGAAAAAACGAAGAAAGTCTAGAACTCCCGGGACAGGCGCGGCTGCGAAAAGAGCAGAAAAACGAGCAAAGTTAACTTAGTATGTGTGTGTGTAATAAAAAAGTAAAGTATAAAAGTACGTTAATCTCTCTTCGTGGATTGATTACAAAACATTATCATTATTAAGGAAGGCTATATGTATATGAAACGGCTATTTTTGTGAAAGTGTGTGCTGGCATTTTATTATTATTGTTATGTTGATTTTAACGTTCAGATTTATGGAAAAGTCGTTAAACTTCTACGACTTTAGCAATAATTTGGTCAGCAATAGCTTGACCTTGCTTCTCAACTTGCGCCTTTGCACTTTGTCTCTCAGCGTCGATAGTCTTCATCGCAGCCGCGATTTGAGAATCGACTTCAGCCTTTGCTCTCGCAGCTTCCGCAGCAATTTTCGCATCCATCTCCGTCTTCAACGCCGCAACGTCTCTGCCGACTTGCGCTCTCGCATCGCCGATAATCTTGTCCTTTTCTGCAATTAATTTGTCAACTTCTTCAGTGTTACCACCGACGGCCGCTAATTGAGATCGAATCAATTCATCTCTGTCATCCAACGCCTTTCCGACTGGGCCAAACATAGTCTTATCCAAGACAAACATGAGCGTTAAAAACTCAGCCGCAATGATTGGTAAAGTTAAGTTGAAGTCAAACAATTTACCCGCTTCGGCGTGCGCCGGAAGCGTCATCGCCAAGTTCGTCAACACGACCGGGGCGACGATCTTCAACGATTCAATCTTGTGTTTTAACGATGATGCTTGTGCCTATATATATTTAATTATATAAAAGAGAGAGAGGGAGAAATCGTGGTTAGCGTTCGTAACTATTATGCATGGGCGCACATAAAGAGAGATGTTGGTTGCTAACAAAAGCGGTTCGTAGTAGTATTCGCGTACAAACTCGTTCACAAAGAGAACCGTTCTCTTCCTGAGGGTTGTCTCGTGAAACTAGAAGTAGAATCGGATAAAATTAATCATCGCCGGCGACGACGACGCGCACGCTCTCACTCACTCGATCCATCCTTGGCATGAACGAACTACAAAAATCTCTTTTCGCGCGAGTACGCTGATTCCGATTACATTCGACGTTCGCGAGTATCTCTTCGCCCTCGCGCGTCGACGATACATCAATCCAAAAAAAACGAATACGCGCATATTGCGTGCGGCATAAATCGCGCGCGTCTAAAAAACGAACGACGATGAAATAATCGTACCGGCGAAGCATGGACGCGATTGCATTCGCGAGTTCTGGACGACGAAACCGTCGCCACTCGTGAAATTCTCGTTGTTTGACTGACGCAGAACATTTTGTTCTTCTTTCAACGCGCGCGTTAGTAGAGTGTGTTTATGAAGTTCCTTTTCGTTGCTGAAAAGTAGTCTTTTTAATTAGCACACAGAATCAGCACGGGTAGCACATCGTGCACAAAAAATTTAAAAGACTGTTTTTGAGTTTAAAACGATCAAAAAAAACAAACTTTTCTTAAATACGACCGCGAATACGACGACGCACCGTGTTAATCATTGAAGAGAACAGAGAGCGAGCGAGCGAGAGAACACACGAATTCGCGAATAATCTCTCTAATCTATTTCTTTTTCGTTTATTAAAGATGATCTCGCAAATATCGCGATTTCTGTTCCGCGTCGCGTTTCTGTGCGTATCGTTGTTTAATAATAACGAGGTCGCACGTGCAACGGCTGTTGGTGAAGAGAACGACGTCGTAAAGTTATCCGATAAAGACTTTGGAGCGGTGTTGATTGCTGAGATTATGTATAATCCAGTGAAGGCAATCGATTCAGTGGTGGTAATTGATGGCGATGATGACGATGCGGGTGGTTCCGGCGAGTGGGTCGAGTTATTTAATCCATCAACTATTGACCGGGTTGATATCTCGCGATGGACTTTTGCGGATGAAAAGAACTTAAAGATTGCGATGAAGGACAAAAACAAAAAAGACGAGGACAAGCACGTAAGCCACGTCTTTCAGTTCCCTGAGAATACGATCATTGAACCAAAAGCGCGCATCGTTGTCGTGAGAAATCTTACAAAATTTGAAAGCGCGTATCCAGCGTTGTTTGAAGACGATGCGAACGAAAAGAAGATTTTCGCCTCTTTACCGTTTAAGTTGAGTAATAAAGGTGAAAAATTACTTTTAATGAATACAGAAAACGAACTCGTTCACGAAGTTGAGTATAACGACAAGCCGCCGTGGCCGACGATCAACGCCGGGCATTCTATCGAACTCTTGTCTTTCAACGCTCAAGACCCGTTTTCGTGGATATCGTCTTTGGTTTTCGGAGGAACGCCTCTAAGTTCGACAAACGGCTTTGAAGATGATGAATTATTAGAGCAATTAAGCAATTGATAAATTAAGCGATTGAAATATATAAAAGAATATAAAAGAATTAAAATATTATTTACTTTATGAACGCGCCGTCACTTACGCTAAAATCGCTCGTGACAAAGCCGCCACTCGATACTACTAAATTTTTCCCATTATAAGTCGCTTTACCATCTTTAACTATTAAAGATGCCTTAATACCTTCCCAAATCTTACTCTTGCATTCTTTCGGATACGCGTCTGGCGATTCCGAACCTTCGATGAAAACGCGATCTCCGCACTTCGCTCCTTCTGGTACTTTCACTAACTTAACGTCGACTGAATCGCCGACGCCTGACTCTGTAGCTAAAATCATCGCCTCTGACGTTTCCCCAGCCAATTTCGCGGTTTTTAAATTAACAATAGTCAAAACCATCTTCCCCTCCAAATCTTCCTTCTTCACGAACTTCCTCAAACCTGTAACGATTTGCTTCAAATCTTTCTCCTCGTCTTCGCCGCATAAGACTTTACATTTATATAACTTCTCCGACCATTGATCGTCTTCTTTCGCTTCTATGATTCTCCCGACCCTCAAATTCGCCTTCTGAAACGGTTCTTCTTCTTCCATCGTCGTCGCTTGTTCTGCTTTTTTCTCTTTCTTTTGCTTCTTCTCGTTCTTCTTATTTGACGTAGATCGTATTCCTTCTTCAACAACGCTGCTGCTGCTGATTGCTCCAACGCTTTGGATCTTCGCCGCTTCCGTCTCAGCGGTCTGTTTCGGTTTAATCACCGGGTCTAACAATTTCACTAAATACTCCCCGTTTGTGCGATCGAACGCCTCCGGTAAAGGGTTATTCTTTTCGAACGGATAGGTCAGTAAGTACCCGGTCCTTTTACAGCGCAGTTTATAGACGTGCTCTGGAGGGTTATAGACCTCGACTGGCCACGGGTCCATTGGGTCGATTTTTATGGCACCTTCTAACTGAATCAGGGCCAAGGAGTTCATCGTTTGAAGCGAAGCTCGTCGTCGTCGTTCTTCTTCTTCTTCTTCTTCTTGCTGTCGTGATCGTGATTGTTGTGCGCGTGGTCCACAACACGCGTCGACGAGCATTTATTTATTCGTTGTTTATTTATTTCTATACTGAAATGCCTTTTGTGCCGTTTTTGCTCCACTGATGATGCTCTTTTTTTGTGCCAAAAGAAAGCAAAAGCACGGCAGCAGCAGGCTCATCAGCCTTTGTCGTTTGTAAAACTGATAGTTCTCACATATTCACACGTTCGAGATCGTTCGATTGATCTCTAGTTTTTTTTGTTCGATCGAGTATACAATTTTATTTAAGCTCGTACGTATCCATACGCATTGATTAAGTCTCCGCTGCCCTGCTCTGTGCTCTGTGCTGATCAGAAAAAGAGATCAAAACACTCTGCTGCACAGTTTGAGAGAGAATATTAAAAAGTAACGCCTTTTATTTTTTTTCGTGTAGCCTATTAAGTTTCCCTCAGTAAACACGTCGCGTCAAGGAAAGAACGAAAGAACGAACAGAGCGCAAAGGAATGGGTAAGAAAGGAACTGCGCGAGAGGGAACGGGAGATCCAGGCACTGGGTTCTCTGCGTGGGAGAATTTCTGGGAAGACTCCGTGAAGAACAACGAGCGGAAGATGAGAGAGGCGAATAAGTTATTCGATGAGAATAATTCACAGAAAGGCGAGATCAAGTGGGACGACGCGAATTATATGCAACGATGCATGGAGTTAGATAGAGGGATTCCGAGAGAACATAAGGGTTTGATGAAGTGCGCGGGGTGCGGTAAAATTGATTCCAAAGACGTTTTGATGCGTCTAGAGTGCGCGCAGTGCTTAGAGATCTATAAGGAGAGGAAGATGAAAGTCGTCGTCGATGCGTTTGAGAGGAAATTTTATTGTTCCGAAAAATGTTATTGCCAGAATTGGGAGCAGCATAAAATGCGACACGGTCCATCGTGGTCAAGGGCGACGAGAGATGATGGGAACGTCTATCGCTTTGAAGCCGTTGAAACTTGCGGGGCGCTTTGGGATTCGGTCTTGTTAAAAAGGAAATACTTTCACGAGTGCGAACCGAATACGACTTGGAAAGAAGAAGTCGTCAACAAGAATAAAGAAGGCGAAGACGAAGAAGAAACCGACGATGACGACGTCGTCGAAGATGAACACAGCGATAAAGAGAATTAATTAATATATTTTAAAAGATAAGATGATCCAATAATAGTTTTCGTATATATTATCAAAGAATATCTAAAAGAATATTTAATAACGTCCGCTGCTTTCTTATTTTTGTCGAAAGGTTTCATTATGATTATTTCTTCCTCCACTAGTATGACTAAAAGCGCTAGAACGGCGGACAGACTTCCCGCAACCTATATATTTTTGTTGTTTTTTTGTATCTTGTTCGATGATTACCAGTACGTGTACCTAAAAATCCATCCATCAGGGTTACCTCTCATGATCGCTTTACGCACTTCGTCGTAAGAGAAGATGAACATAGACCATGGAACAGCCGGGAACCAGTGCAAGATATGCAACGGACGAGTACCAAAGACAGTATTCAACGCCGGGGTATAAACCAACGTTGCACCGAGGACGGTTTCAAAAAGCAAACCAAAGTTCATAAAGTCGTTTTGCAAACCTTGTTGGAAGAGAGAAAGCTTTCTCGTCTTGCAAATCAACAAATCGGCCCACTGTACGATGATAATCGAGATGAAGTACGCACATTGCGCGTATTCCAAAGCGGCAGATTGGAACTTCTTGTTCGGAAACTCTTGTTGTTGGCCGTTCCAGTAGTACATCGCACCAACCGGGGCAATGGCATCGTCGTCGGCAAACCCACGCGAGGCAAAACCGTAAGTGGCGTTTGATACTGACAGCAAGCTACGCGCTGATTTTGTTACCCCTACTGTGCAAAACGATTGGAACGCCGCAGTTTCTGCCGCAGTGATCTTGTCCGCAGGCAACGTAGCGTAGTTCGAGCATGCTCTGTTGCAAGTACCTTCGCCAGGGCCTCTGAAGCCAGTAGTCGTATGTTCAACAAACGGATCCATCGACGTCGGGACTTTGCAGCCACCGGCACAATATCCTGGCTCAAAATCTTCGGCTTCGCAACCGAAGCCGCATTCGCGCGGACTACCATCGCCATTGATGGTACACATGACAGAGTGTTTGAACCACTCCAAACCGTTGCCCAGCAAAATGTTCGGCGCGTAGCCGTAATCGTTGAGGACGATGATGTAGACAAAGAAACCAGCCAAGGCTTGAATCATACCAATTTGCAAATACGCAAAGGAAATCAAACGAAAGTTAACCAAACGGTCAGTTTGCGCGTTTCTCGGAGGACGATCCATGATATCCGCTTCTCTCGTCTCGTAAGCGAGAGAAATAGCGGGGACCATATCCGTACCAAGATCGATGCAGAGAATCAAAACCGTCGATAATGGCAACGGCATTTTTGCCGTGATGTAAATCAAAAACGGCGCAATTTCCGGAATATTCGAGGACAAAGTGTACGCGATGGACTTCTTCAAGTTATCAAAGATCAAACGACCTTCTTCGACACCGTTGACGATGGACGCAAAGTTATCGTCCATCAATATCATATCAGCGGCTTCCTTCGATACGTCTTTACCGGCGATACCCATGGCAACACCAATGTCGCCCTTCTTCAACGCGGGAGCGTCGTTAACACCATCACCGGTGACGGCAACGATTTCACCTCTGCGTTGGCAGTTTTCGACAATCAACAACTTATGAGCTGGAGAAACTCTCGCCCAAACAATTTGTTTATGATCGAGCGCCGCATCCCACTTCTTTTGTTGTTCAACTGGGTCGGCGATTTCGGTCCATTCACGAATGGTGTCCCCCTTGACGACAATGGCATCACCGGAGTCGATGTTCTCTTGCGAAATGATGTTTACTTGTTTCGCAATGGCAGCTGCGGTGATCGGGTGATCACCAGTAACCATGTACACCTTGACTCGAGCGCGGTTGCACTTAATGACAGCTTCCGGTACGCCTTCTCTTGGCGGATCGATTAAAGAAATCAAACCGACAAAAGTTAAATCGTCCATAGTGAAGTTTGGAGCAGGCTTGTTCGAAAACTTAAAGTCATCCTTAAAACCAGTAAGTTCCTTGAAGGCAAAACCCAAGACACGCTCACCTCTGCCACCCAAGCCTTCGTACGCCTCTGTATATGTCTTGTTGTAAGTAGAATCGATTGGTTTAACGCTGTCATTGGCAAAGTAATTTTTGCACATGCCGAGCACTCTTTCGGGTGCACCCTTCAAGACAAGTAACGGCGGTCTGCCCGCACCTTGAGAGTGGATGGACATTTGCCACTTGTTTGTGGAGTTAAACTTGATTTCGAAAATCTTCGGGCACGCGGCGCGCGTTTCCAAAGCGTCGTTCAACGGTTGAACGAGCTTCAACAAACCTTGCTCTGAGGCATCACCAGTCGCGGCTTGCTTCAAGATGTTAAAGTTTGGATTGTTCATTTCCGCTTTCAAGTCCATGTACGAACCGTCATCGTTCTTGGTCAAGAACTCGGCGTTGTTGCACAACGTCGCAACTTGCAACAAACGTTTGAATCCCACAGAGTCTGGATTGTAATACGGTTCATCGGCTGGAGTTTGCTTCAAAACCATCAAATCAGGAATGTTCTTACCGGCTGGGCAAAGATATGTTTCGTTATCGACCCAAACGTGCATGACAGTCATTCTGTTTTGCGTCAAAGTCCCAGTTTTATCGGAAGCGATGATTGTGGTCGAACCCAAAGTCTCGACGGCTTCAAGGTTCTTCACCAACACATTCTTCGTGTGCATTCGCTTCGCAGTTAACGCGAGAGAAACAGTAACAGTCGCCAACAAACCTTCCGGCACGTTCGCGACGATGATACCAATCATAAAGACGACGTTTTGGATAATTTCCGTACCGTTGGTTAAACCAACGACGAAGAAAACGACGCCGAGCGTAATCGCAACGACTGAAATCAATTGAATAAACTTTGAAATTTCGACGTTAATCGGTGAAGCTTCGTTGGAAGTTTCTGTGGCCAAACCAGCGATTTGACCCATAACCGTGCGGTCACCAGAACCAATGACAACGCCTCGGCCAGAACCGGAGTTGATGATTGTGGTATAAAAGCACAAGTTCGTCGCTTCCAACGGTTGCATGATAATTTTACCGTTCTTATCCTTGGCCAATTCAGTCGAACGGTCTTGCGGCTCGGACTCACCAGTTAAAGAAGAGTTATCGACTTTCAATTCGTTCGCGGTCATGCAGCGAATATCAGCCGGCACTTGGTCGCCGTCGAGCAAATCGACGACGTCCCCTGGGACCAACTCCCACGCGTCGACGACGGTGTTCTTACCATCACGAATGCACTTACACTTCTTCGGGATCATGTTCTTGAAACCTTCCATGATTTTTTCCGATTTTGCTTCTTGCAGGTACGAAAACGTCGCCGTAATAGTAACGACGGCGTACAAAACGACGCCCAAAAACAAGTTCGTTTGATCCTTCTCGGTATCGATACCGTACCCGATGAAACATAAAGTACCACCGGCTAATAGCAACAACGCGAAAAAGTTCGCAAACTGCATCAAAAATTGAATATACCACGGCGTCATAGCCGGCGGCGTCAATCTGTTTTCGCCATATTTCGCGCGGTTTATTAACACCTGTTCGCTCGATAAACCTTTTTCCAACGAACATCCAAAGTGTTTGTATAACTGCTCAGCTGGCCATGTATGCTCGACGAAATCGATATCCTTACGCAAATTAGCCTTGCGCAAGTCCTATTATTATTATTATTATTATTATTGTTAATTATTAATTGTATCAAATGAAGAGAGAAGTTTAGTTACGCGGTCGGTCAGTTTTTCTCTCTCGTAAAAAGTCTCTTTAGTAAAAAAGCTTCCCCTCGCTTCCCTGCTGTCCGTAAAAAAAAAAGGAACAAAATCTGAAAATTTCGAACGACGGCATGCGCGCGAAACGAATCACGTTTGGACGCGAAATAGTACCTCGGCATCGGAAGATTTCTTCTTGCCCACCATTATTGGTCGTTTGTGATTTATACACGAAACTTGAGCGCCTGTTTTAGTGTGCGATAGATAAGTCGTGTGCACGGAAATAAAAGAATATATTTACTAATTAAACTTCGAGGGAGAAAACCAATCGAGGGCAGAAAGGAGTCCCCAAAAGGCGCTGAAACACGGCGGAAACTGAAACTACTCGATTCGTGAAGCGCGCGTATTATTGCGCGAAAATCGATCTTAAAAACGAATGAAAAAATCGAACGAAGAAGGTTTATTGGTATTGTTTGCGATCGCGGACTTTATGAAACGATTTGTTCGAGATCTGTGTTAAATAATAAGACGTACTCTTGCTTGAAACGAAGTTGTGAAGAGAACTCGCGTGCTGATTATTAAATTTTAACAAAACTGATTGCGATTAGGGATGTCGAATTTCAACTTCGAAGTTAGAACTTCGAAGTTTAACTTCGAAGTTTTGGCCTTTTTTTTCACCAACTTCGAAGTTGCGACATTGGGGCGGCGCGTAGCGCCGCGAATTTTTTTTAGACGTAGGGTTTATTTAGTGTAGTAAAATGCGTTGGAAATCAATTTTTATGCGTTTCACCCTAAACCCCAACTTCGAAGTTTAACTTCGAAGTTTTGGCCTTTTTTTTCACCAACTTCGAAGTTGCGACATCCCTAATTGCGATGGAGCAGCACAGGGAGGAATGGGGCGACCAGACCAAAGCGAGGACGTCTGGTGCGTGTACCGTGTACCGTTGTATATATATATATAAACAATAACGATATAGTACATTACAACTACTCTAAACAATATCGTGTTTATGCTCTAAAGCGTTACAAATGCGGCCAATACAGCACGCCGCCGATAATGGATATTGCGATACGGATATAAAATCATCGGTCCAACTGACGTCGACTTTGCCGTGCGCCATGGCGCCGACGCAGAAAACGACACTACTCTGCGATGGGTCTTTCGGCAACTCCTCAACGTATTGCCGCATGCGCTTAATATCTGGCGCGCTAAAGCTAAATCCTACACGTTTACTACCGGCTGAGAAATATTTCGTCACCGGTTGCTTCACGACTTTTAATAACTTATCCGGTCCGTTCGACGCTCGAACGCTTAATTTTTGTAACAATTGTACGAACAAGCCACAAAACCTCTTGAACGTTCTCGGTATCCTCGTATGCGGGGATATCTTTATGAGTACTCCCTTTTGCGTGTTCACGTATATTGCCTTCACTTTCCCGGATTTGTTCAACGGCGAATCCAAGATCGCTAACAAGGCTTGATGGCATATATCCGGCCTAAAATCGCCAGGTTGTTTCCCGTGCCTCTTTATGAAATTCGCGTGATCGTCGCAGTTCAACAGCGCGTATCCTTTACCGATCTTCGCCGTCTCAAGCGTCGCTTTCTCGAGCACGAATACGTATCCATCTTTGATCAGTTCTTGTTGCTCCTCGTCCTCTATAGGCGCTTCCATTTACTCTTAAGCTCTTCCAAATGCTCTCTTTTTTGATAGTTGTCGTTGGCGGCTTATTCGATCACTCCGTTGTATTTAATAACAGTCGATAGTACTACTACTACGACTACTTATAACAAGAAACGAGTACAAATGAAATCACTGGACTGACTCGACCGTGTTATGTCGTGCTTGTGCGCTTGCGAGGGATTACTAAAAGAACGGTCTTCTTTTCTGCAGTATACAGTAGGCTCTGAATTATCAGTACTTTTGTCTATAACGACAACAGCTTTTTGCTACTAAGCAGAACAGAATAACTTTGACGACAATGAAACCGACTCGCGATGGATAAAACTGTTTCACTCACACACGCTCGACCCTGAATCTCTTTAATCTCTTTAATCTCTTTAATCTCTTTAATCTCTTTAATCTGATCGTAAGAAGAAGAAGAAGAAGAAGAAGAAGTTTTGGACGACGTCCTTCGTCGTCGTAACAACGAATAAACCTGTTTCAATGAGTTCGACCACGCCGCGCAATCTTAATCGAATCAGTTCGATCGACGAGCGACTGCTTCGACAGAAAAGGAGAACGACTGCTTCTTCCTACTCTCTCTCTTATTCCGTTCGTT
>Ga0114998_10000260_pt1 | contig 37121 bp, 41 predicted proteins | sample ArcticOcean_MG_C_5_FD_87044 | JGI IMG/M metagenome (GOLD analysis project Ga0114998, IMG submission 87044) | Marine microbial communities from western Arctic Ocean - ArcticOcean_MG_CB4_138 | ecosystem: Environmental > Aquatic > Marine > Oceanic | place: Arctic Ocean: Canada Basin | collected... | reverse complement strand
TCTTCCTATAGAGCCGTGGTAGACCACCACGTTGATAGGCTGGATGTGGAAGCGCAGTAATGCGTGTAGCTGACCAGTACTAATAGCTCAATTGGCTTGATTTATGCACTGAAAAAATTTTTATAATAGATAAAATTATGAAATTTCTTATTGATATTAAATATAACTTAATTAATGATTAACTTTTCTAAACATTACAACAAAGAATATTTTGATTGGCAAAAAAAAGTAGGTAAATTTGGAGCTAAAGCAAACATATTTAAATTTTCAAAATCTATAAAAAATGATTTGATTATTTTAGATTTTGGTTGTGGAGGCGGTTATCTTCTCAAGGAAATAAATTGCAAAAAAAAGATTGGAATTGAACCAAATATTACCGCAAGAAAGCAAGTCTTGGAAAATGGAATTTCTGATGTTTATGAAAACATTGATGACTGTCTAAAAAATTTTAAAGAAGAGGTCGACTTAATTATTTCAAATCATGCTTTAGAACACGTCTATAATCCTTTAATAGAGCTTAGAAAGTTAAAAGAAATTCTCAAAGTTGGTGGAAAAATTCATTTTGTTGTACCGTGTGAAAGTATATCATATAAATATGATCCCATTGGAGATAAAAATAATCATATTTATAGTTGGAGTCCAATGAACCTTGGAAACTTATTTAAAGAAGCTGGGTTTAAAGTTATTTATTCTAAAAAATTGATACATAAGTGGCCACCTTATTACAGATGGTTTGCTAAATTTGGGTGGCGTTTTTTTAATATAATTTGTATTATTTATGCGCATTTTGCTAGAAAATGGTTTCAAGTAGAAATTTTAGCTGAAAAATAAATTAAAAAAATTAATTTAAATAGAGGTGTACAAAGGTAGCCTCTGAACAGTCAGAAATCATTGATATGCTAGACGTGGGAGTGCGTTAATGCATGAAGTTAACCAGTCTAATAGCTTAATTGGCTTGTTTTATACACTGAAAAAAATTTTATGTGATCTTAAAAATAATTGAATTTTTTATTTTATAATCCCAGCCTTAATATGTAAGGGTTTTTTAAGTACTTGAGTAATAAGCGCTTATAAACTGCTCATTGTCTTCTCAGGCATATTCTAATATAGCTAAATCTCTCAATACTGTTTTAAACATTTGAGCATTTAAAAACTGAACATTTAGAATATAATTTAATAATAAGTGAAATTAAAAATTTTTAATAAATATTTAAAAAAAGAAAATCCTGTTTATTTTATTGCAGAAATAGGTGTAAATCATTGTGGCAGTCTAAAATTAGCAAAAAAAATGATATTGGCCGCAAAATCAGCAAATGCCAATGCTGTCAAATTTCAAACCTTTAAAGCTGATCAGTTTATAACAAAAAAAACATCCAAGGTTAAATATCAAAAAGAAAATACTCCTTTAAAAGAAAGTCATTATGAAATGATAAAGTCTTTAGAGCTTTCTGACAAAGATCATCAAATTTTAATAAATTTTTGTAAAAAAAATGATATTGATTTTTTATCTACACCCTACAATGTTGAGTCAGCAATTTATCTTAGTAAACTAGGGTGTAAAGTTTTTAAAACATCGTCCGCAGATTTGGTTGATTTAGAATTACATGAATATTTAGCAAAAAATAAAAAAACAGTTATAATTTCTACTGGCATGTCAAATCTAGAAGAAATAGAAGAATGTCTTAAAATTTATAAAAAATATAAAAATAATAAATTTATTTTATTACATTGTGTTTCTAATTATCCATGCAAAAAAAAATCTTTAAATATGTTAAGTATAAAGACTTTAGAAAAAAAATTTAAATGTTTAGTTGGCTATTCCGATCATAGTGTTGATCATTATGCATCAATAACAAGCATAGCTTTAGGAGCGGTTTTAATAGAGAAACATTTTACTATTGATAAAAATTTTCCAGGGCCAGATCAAAAAACATCATCACTGCCAAGTGAATTTAAGTCTATGGTTAATGTTGCAAAAGATATTAAAATCATTTTGGGAAGTAATAAAAAAAATTGTCAAAAAGAAGAAATTCAAATGAAGAATATCTCAAGAAAAAGTTTAACATTAAATAGAAGTGTTAAAATTGGTGAGGTAGTAAAAAAAGAATTTGTTAATTTAAAAAGGCCTGGCACTGGACTTTATTTCAAGTATTTAAGTAAAGTAGTTGGAAGAAAAGCTATTAAAAATTTAAAAAAAGATTATCAGCTATCTCTTAAAGATCTAAAAAAATAAAATAATTAATGACCATATATATTTCAACAGGTGGATTTAAAAGTGAGCCAGCAAGTAAATCAGTTATAAAGTTGATTAATTATGGTGCGAAGAATATTGAATTATCAGGTGGAACTTATTCACCAACAAATATTAAAAAATTATCTTTTCTTAAAAAAGAAATAAGTTTTCAAATTCATAATTATTTTCCACCTCCAAGAGATCCATTTGTTTTTAATTTAGCTTCGCAAGATAAATTAATTACACAAAGATCCATCAAGCATGTAAAGAATGCGCTAGAGTATTACAAAAAATTAAATACAAGTCATTACAGTTTTCATGCGGGTTTCTTATGTGATATTAAAGTCAGCGAATTAGGAAAAAAAATAAAAAAAAAAAAATTATATGATAGAAAAAAAAGTATTAGTATATTTTTAAAAAGAATTAAAAAGCTTTCAATATTAGCAAAAAAAAATAAAATTACTTTATTGGTTGAAAACAATGTCCTTTCATTAAAAAATAAGACAGAATTTAGAGGAAACCCACTATTAATGTGCGACCCAGAAGAAACGCTAAAAATTGTCAAACAATTTCCTACAAATGTAAAACTACTTATAGATGTTGCTCATTTAAAAGTATCAGCAAAAACTCTAAGATTCGATCCACAAATGATGTTTAGGAAATGTAAGGAATATATTGGAGGATATCATTTGAGTGATAATGATGGAAAATCAGATAGTAATAGTGTTTTTACAAATAAAGCATGGTTTTGGAAATATTTAAATAAGGATTTAGATTATTTCTCTGTGGAAGTATATAATTTAGATAAGAAGAAGTTTTTAAATTTAAAAAAAATAATTTTCAAAAAATTGAATAAATCTTTTTAATGAAACTAAATAAAATAAATGAACTTATCATAAGTCTTCCTGTTAATTTAAGTAGCATTATTAAAAAAATAGACATAAATGGTCTAGGAATTATTTTTATAGTTGATAAATCTAATAGATTGAAAGCTTCAATTAAAGATGGTGATATTAGAAGATTTTATTTAAGAAAAAAAAAATTACCAAAAGTAGTTAATTTAAAATCTCAAATTATAAATAAAAAACCTTTTTCACTTTCAATTAGTAGCAACATAGAGCAAATACTTAGATCTCTGGAATCAAGCTCGGTTTTAGCAAAAAACAAATGCATACCCCTACTAAACAAAAAAAAAGAAATTATTGATATTGCAACTAGAGAAAATCCAAGAGATTATCCAGTAGCTCAGCCTGAAATAGGAAACCAAGAGCTGCAAAATGTAATTAATGCAGTCAAGTCTGGATGGATTTCATCTAGAGGTGCATTCATTGAGTCATTTGAAAATAAATTTTCTAAATATTTAAAAGGTGGTTTTTCTGTTTCTACAACAAGTGGTACCACTGCTTTACAATTAGCCATGAGTTCTCTTGGAGTATCTAAAAATGATGAAGTTATAGTTCCAAGCCTTACTTTTGCAGGAAGTATTAATTCAATTTTAAGTTGTGGAGCTAAACCAGTTATAGTAGATGTGGAACTAGATACCTGGACAATAGATTTAAAAAAAATTAAAAAAGCCTTAACAAAAAAAACAAAAGCAATAATGATAGTTCATATATATGGACAAGCTTGTAGAATTGATGAAATAAAAAAATTTTGTAAATCAAAAAAATTGTTATTAATAGAAGATTGTGCTGAAGCCATAGGAGCAAAGTATAAAAATAGATTAGTGGGTTTAGATGGAGACTGTTCATGTTTCAGCTTTTTTGCAAATAAATCAATAACTACAGGAGAAGGAGGTATGGCAGTATTTAAAAATAAAAAGATTTCTGAGTATGCAAAAACTTTAAGAAATCATGGCATGTCCTCTTCTAAAAATTATTGGCATGAATATGCTGGGTTTAATTATAGAATGACAAATATACAGGCTGCCATTGGAGTTGCTCAAATTGATAGAATTGACGAGCTTTTATTGAAAAGAAAAAAGATTTTTAGTAATTATGATAAACTTTTATCCAAAATAGATAAAATTAAACTTTTACCATTGAATAATTGGTCACAAAACTCTTACTGGCTTTATACAATTACTCTAGAAAATAATGAATTAAGAGATCGAGTCCTTAAAAATTTACAAAATAAGGGTATTGACGTTAGAACTGGTTTTTATCCACTTGATTTAATGCCACCATACAAAAAATTTTCAAAAAATAGCTGTAAAGTTGCTAAGAAATTGCGATTAAGCAGTTTAAGTATACCATCATCAAGTATTAATTTTAATGAACAGAAATATATTGTTAAGAAATTGGAAGAAGAGTTAAAAAAACAATATTAAACTAAAATTTTTTTGCGATAGTATAATCTTGTGTGTCATCAATATCTAAAGACTCTATTTTAGATTTACTAATGTAAGGGTGTGAATTTTTTGGAATTAAAGTTTTTTCTTTTCTTAAAGTCGCTGGATTTATCAAGTAGCCTAATCCATTGATTTTATATAGTTTTTTCAATGATTGAGATCTCTTAATAAAATATGCTTTAGACATATAAGGTAAAATTTTACTATTTTTTAATTTTACCATCCATTCAGGGTGTTCATTGCATTTTGATACACTAATTACTGATTGTCTGTGATTCTTTTTAAAAATTTTTATCATGTCTTTTATTGTTTTTGTTTTTCTAAATGGAGAGGTTGGTTGTAAGATAAAAATTCCATCCACTTTACCAAATTTTTTTTCATACCAATTGTAAGCGTGTAATATTGCCTTGTAAGATGGAACAAAGTCACCTGATAGTGATTTTGGTCTAAGCCAGGGAGCCAAAATATTATATTTTTTTGATAATCTAATTAAATCCTTATCATCAGTTGTAAGCAATATTTTATCGAATGATTTTGATTTTTTTGCAACCAAAAATGTATGTTCAATTAATTTTTTTTTTTTTAAAAGTATTTTATTTTTGTTCTTAATTCGTTTTGAATTTTTTCTTGCTGGTATGATGGATAAAATTTTCATATGTCTAAATATCAATAAAATCCTTAAGCATTTTTAAGCCATCGAAAGAACTTTTCTCAGGATGAAATTGATAACCATAAATATTATTATCTTTTACCGCTGCAACTATATCTTTATTATTAACTTTGTAAGTAGCTTTTACCGTATTGTTGTTTTTGGGAAAAGCTTGATAGGAGTGAACAAAGTACATGTATTTTTTATTATGCTTGCTTATACAATTTTTTTCTTTAGTTGTTTTTATTTGGTACCATCCAATTATAGGAACATTAGTTTTTGGATAAATAATTCTTTTAACCGTACCTTTTATTAAACCTAATCCTTTGTGATTGCCAAATTCATTACTGTTTTCAAATAGCAATTGCATACCCAAGCATATACCTAGCATAGGCTTTTTTGTTTTTACGTATTTTTTAATTATATCTGGTAAATTATATTTATTAAGAAGTGTCATTCCAGTTCCAAATGAACCAACACCTGGTAATATTAGATGTGAAGCTTTAAGTACCTCGCTTGCAGAGTTTGTTATAACTGGTTTAATTCCAATATAATTTAAAGACCTTGTTAAGGATAATATGTTGCCTGTTCCATAGTCTAATATAAAAACTTTTTTTTTCATTCAAATCTTAAATTGTGTTTTTTACTTACAAGAAATTTTTTTATATTTTTAATATTAAGTTTATTATAATGAAGAGGACTAGCAATTGAAACAGCATTAACTTTTGAAAAAGAAAAAACTTTATCCAAGTGTTGAAGTTTTCCACATCCTCCACCAGCTATTACAGGTATTTTTACTCTTTTGGAAACAATCGCATTTAATTCATAATCAAAACCAAGTTCCGTTCCTTCTTGGTCGATTGAAGTTACCAATAATTCTCCAGCACCACTTTTTTCACAAAATTTGACCCAATCTAATAAGTCAAGTTTTGTAGCCTCTCTACCTTTGTCTATATAAACTTCCCACCTATTTTTTTTTAATTTTTTTGCAGTGATTGATGCAACTAAGCATTGACTGCCAAATTTTTCAGCAATTTTACTTAATAGTTTTTTATTTTTAATAGCTCCAGTATTAATTGCAATTTTATCTGCACCATTTTTGAGTATATTATTAACTTGATCAAGTTCATTTATTCCACCACCTAGAGTAACTGGAATAAAAATATTTTTGGTACTTTCATTAAGAAAATTAATTGCAGTATTTCTTCCAAATAAACTAGCGACAGAATCAATAATTAACAATTCATCGGCCCCATCTCTAAAGTATTTTTTTGCAAATTTATTTGCATCACCCAAATCTCTCATCCCATCAAAATTTATACTTTTGATTAATCTGTCTGATTTAACATCTATTCTTGCTATAATTCTTAATGATCTGCTCACTACTTAAATATATATAGATTTTTTAAACAAATAATATAGTGAATTGATAAAAATTTATAAATAGAAAGTCAAATGAAAATTATCAAAAAAAATGTTTTAAAAAAATATAACCTTCCTAAAGAGATTGTATTTTGCAGAAAATGTACAATGTCAAACCAAAGACCAAGAATTACATTTAATAAAAAGGGCATTTGTTCAGCTTGTCAGTTTAATGAATTTAAAAGACAAAAGATTAATTGGGGAAAAAGAGAAGAAGAGCTCTTAAGAATGTTAGATAAAATAAGAAGCAAAACAAATAAACATGATATAATAGTGCCATGTAGTGGTGGAAAAGATGGTAGCTTTGTTGCACATCAACTTAAATTTAAATATGGAATGAATCCACTTTGTGTTACATGGAGACCAATAGCACCAACGAAGATCGGAAAAATTAATCTTGAAAATTTTATAAAATCAGGATTTGATCATGTGCTAGGTGTCCCAAAGGCTAAAGCACTAAAAAAGCTAACTGCACTATCAACTAATTATCTTGGTGAACCATTTCAGCCATTTGTTTATGGTTAATACAATTATCCTGTAAAAGTTGCAGTTGAAAATAACATTTCAGTAATGATGTATGGTGAAAATGGAGAAGTTGAGTACGGTGGAGACATGCAATACGCAAATAAGCCAAAAACAAATATGCTAATAAGAGACAGACACTACTTTTCAAGTATTCCAGTTCAATATTGGAAAAAATATGGATTAAAACCTGAGGATTTAAATGAGTATAATGCCCCACCTTTAGAAAAAATTATTAAGAACAAAACTGAAATGCAGTTTTTAAGTTATTATAAGTTTTGGGATCCTCAAGAAAATTTTTATTACTGCAAAAAGCATACAGGATTTCAAACAAATCCAGATCGCTCCGAAGGAACATACACTAAATTTGCAAGTCTAGACGATAAATACGATGGTTTTCATTATTACTTAATGTTTATCAAATTTGGTATTGGAAGAGCTACAAGTGATACTGCTCATGAAGTTAGAGATGGTAAAATATCTAGAAAAGAAGGTGCAATGTTGGTTGAAAAATATGATGGAGAATTTCCAAAAAAATTTTATAAGCTCTTTTTAAAGTACTGCAATATAAGTGAGGGTCAATTTAATAAGATTGTTGACAGTTGGAGGCCCGCACATGTATGGAAAAAAGAGAACAAAAAATGGACTTTAAGAAAAAAAATTTGGGATGAATATTAATTGACTAAAACTGTCTGTTGATTTTTAAAAAAATTTTATATACAAACACGCTGTACTGAAATGCATGGTGGGAAATCAGTGTGAAATTCATTGGCTCTTCCTGGAACCGTAAAGTCGGAGCACCACCCAGTATAGTCCGCTGTTGAACGAGGGCCAGGGAAAGTCTAGTTCTACAATTTAATTAACATCGGCATTAAATTAATTAGTTTCATATATTTTATGAAGCTTAACAATGGATGCGTCATATGATGTTAAAAATAAGTGTATTTATAAGTTTTATTTTATTTGGAAATTCTCTTTTTGCAAAAGAAATACCAATTATTGTCATTTCTGCTGGTAAAAATCCTCAGTCTTATAGTTCTGTAGGTAGTCAAGTTACCATTATTGAATCTGAAACAATCCAAAATTCATCAGATTCATTTTTAACTGATCTTTTAGGTGCTGAGGTCCAAGGATTAAATATTTTTCAGTTAGGAGGAAAAGGAACTAATGCTGGGATTCAATTAAGGGGTTTGCCTAAGCGTTATTCAACTGTCTATATAGATGGTGTGAAAATGAATGATCCTTCAGCGAGTGATAATGGATTTTATTCACAGGGATTATTTAAAGACTCTATAGATAGAATTGAAATTTTAAAAGGAAGCCAAAGCTCACTTTATGGAAATGGCGCTGTTGGTGGAACAATCAATATTTTTACTAAAAAGGGTAAATTAGGTAATCATCAAAATGCAGCTGTAAGAACGAGTCAAAATAATACAAAAGATGTTTTTTATTCATTTGATGGAGCGGATGAAAAACAAAATTATTTTGTTGGTTTTAATTATTATTCAACTGACGGAATTTCAGCAATGAATAATGATAATACTGAAAAAGATCCTTATGAAAATAATAGCTTAACAGCAAATTATGGTTATAAAATTTCAAAAAATAATACAATTGAAAATTCTTTAAGAATAACTGATAGTTTTTTAAAATATGATAGTCCTTCAAATGGAAATGATGATTTAAAACCTCAAACAGATGACATTGAAGCTCATTATAGTTTTAAATTTAAGAACACAATCAATAACTTCAAAAATACTTTTGGGTTTAGTAAATCTGGCTCAACAAGAAAAGCAACAAAGGCTAGTGGTAAAGAAAATGATTTTGCAGGCTCTAAAGATATATACACTTATTTGGGTGAATATAATCTTAACCTAGACAGTAAAATAATCTATGGAACAGACGTAGAGTTTCTTAGGGCAGAATTTGATCATGAACGTGCTGGCGCAAAAAGCAAATTAACCTCTGGTGCAGAAATTTATTCTCAATATATTGACTATCAGTTTAGACCTTATGAAAAAATCTATGCAACTATTGGGGGTAGAAACGACAAACATACAAGTGCAGGAGACGAACAATCATACAGAGCTACAGGAGCATATGATCTAGGTAGTAATAGTAAGATTAGATCCTCATATGGAATTGGATTTTTATTTCCGTCTTTATACGAAAGTGCTGGTTACGCGTTCTCAAGAACATCTTCAAACAATATGAATGCTGAAAGAACATCTAGTTTTGATATCGGTTATGAAACTTATTTTGATACTCTCGATTTAGGATTTAATATTACTTACTTTGATATTGAAATTGAAGACCCATTGATGGGTTCAAATATTGACTTCATACAACAAAATTTTGCTGGTGGTAAAAATACAAGCAAAGGTATTGAGTTAGCCACAAACTGGACTAATAATGAGAAATTAAATATTGGCTTTAACTACACATATACAAAATCTTATTCAGGCATGGATTGTGATAAGCCATTAAAAGATGCGTTTGGGTATACAAGTTGTATTGATCTAAATAATGGACCTATTGATTCTGCAATGGTTCGCGTACCTTTACATGCCTTTGGTTCAAAAATTGATTATGAATTTAACAAAAGTTTAAATGGCTCTTTATTATTAACATATAAAGGAAGAACTAGGGACTATGGAACTACAGATCAAAGTTTTAGAGATCAGATCCTAGATGAATATTTTTTAATTGATTTAAAGAGTTCTTACAAACTTAATAATAATTATCATCTAGATTTCTCTCTTAAGAATTTACTTGATAAAGATTATGAAAATGCAAATCTTTATACAGGCACACCTAGAACAATTAATATTGGTTTAAATAAAAAGTTTTAATGACAAAAACAACTATTTAACATTGATTGAATATAAGCTTAATATTGTTATAGCTTGTATTTAATTTGTTTATTTACTAAGTTACGGTCAATGAAGTACTTTAATATATCTATTGGAATATTCATCACCTTAGCTGCTAGTAGATTTGTTCCTCATCCTCCAAATTTTACTAGTTTAATAGCATTAAGTTTTTATGTGCCAGTATTGTTTGGTCTTAGATTTATTCCAGTATTAATGTTTTGTTTTATTGTGACAGATTTTATAATTGGGTTTCATTCTGTAACATTTTTCACTTGGGGTAGTATATTTTTGATAGGAATGGTTTCAAAATACTTTCTAAAAAATATTGTTACAAGGTTTTTGGGAGCACTAATAGGCTCTGTTATATTTTTTATTTTTACCAATTTTGGAGTCTGGTTACTTGATGGTTATGAAATGAGCATTAATGGTTTAATTTTATGCTTTGTAATGGCTATTCCTTTTTTTACTTATAACTTGATTTCAACTCTTTTCTTTTCATTTCTTATAGAGTGTTTATACAGTTTATTTAATAGAAAATTTGCAGTAAAGTAATATACTTTGATGTTAAAAATATACTTAGGTGACTTGTTTCACACTTGGACAAAGGGAGGGATATATACAGTTCCTTTAAATATAGGTTACATAGCAACCTATACCAAAAAATTTCTAAAACAAAATGGGATTGATAGCGAGTTTAGGCTTTTCAAGGATGCAGACAAATTAATAGATGCAATAAAAAATGATAAGCCAGATGTAGTTGGTCTAGGATTTTTTGTTTGGAACGATAGGCTTAATTATCGTGTTTTTGAATTTGTTAAGGAAAACTATCCTGAAATTTTAACTATAGGAGGTGGACCTAGATTTACCAATATTAATGCTAATCTCGAGGGTGCAATTGAATTTTTTAAAGAGCAAAAAAATTGTGATGCTTTTGTTGTTAACCAAGGAGAAAAGGGATTTGCAAAAATTATCAAGTCTTTTAGTGAGTCTAATACAGAAATAAATGAGTTCAAAAAAAAAAAAATACCAGGTTCTATAATAAATGATTTAGATGAAAATGAAAAAATACAAATAGAAAATTGTGCTGAAAAAATTCATGTAGGAGAAAATATTGGAACAATAGACGATTTAAATGAAATACCATCTCCTTACCTTGAGGGAATATTAGATGAATTTTTTGAGGATAGATATATGCCAATCATAGAAACTAATAGATCTTGCCCGTATAGATGCACATTTTGTGCCTGGGGTATTGGAACTCAAAAATTAATGAGATTTGATGAGGAAAGAATAAATCAAGAAATAGAATATATAGCAAAAAGATGTAAGAATGCAGTCACATTATTTATAGCTGATGCAAATTTTGGTATTTTAGAAAGAGACGCTTCGATAGCTGCAAAAATTTATGATGGTCATATTAAACATGGTTTCCCAAAAAATGTTGCTGTTCAATGGAATAAAACAAGGCCAGATAGAATTTTTAATGTTGCAAAAGAATTTAAATCAATTGCTCCAGTTGGTGCATCAATGCAAACTTTAGATGATAACGTTTTAACAGCAATAAAAAGAAAAAATTTAACCTTTGAACAGATACTAAAACTCCAAAAGGATCTTGATAAAATTGGAATAAAAGAAAAATCATTCACAGAGCTTATAATTGGACTTCCAAATGAGACAAAAAAAGGACATTTGGAAGCAAATAGAAAGTTAATTGATTTTGGATTTGAAATTTGGAACTATAATCTTCATTTGTTGCCAGGCACTGAAATGGCAGAAAAAGAGTATAGGAAAAAATATTTTAAGAAAACAGGTTATCGATTATTTGATAATTCTTACGGTCTTTATGAGGGTAAAAAAATATTTGAAGCACAGGAAACAGTTTTAGAGACAAATACGTTAAAAGTAGAAGATTTTAGATTTTTCAGATTTTACCATTTTTTACAGCAAATGATGTGGAGTAAAAAATGGTATTACGATTTTTTGAGATATCTAAAAGATCATGGAGTACATCCTGTTGATTTTATCGAAAGAACTATAGAAAAAATTAAAATCAGTAATTCCAATATAAATCAAGTATATAAGGAATTTATGCACGATTATGATGAGGCTGAGTCTTTTGAAACTTACGAGGAACTTTGTAAGTTTTGGTCTATAGAAAAGAATTTTAATAGATTAAAAAATGGAGACTATGGGAAATTAAATATGCTTTATACATATAAAATAATGTTAGAGCACAGAGATGATTTTGATAATTTTTTAATTGAAGTAGCTGATGAAATTATTAAAAATAAAAAAGAAATAAATATTGGAAATTGCTTAGATACATTGAAAGATATACTAAAGTTTGAAAAATTGAAATTTATTCAAATTGATAAAGATTTAAATCTTAAAAATAATATAAAAGGGTCATTTAATTACAATATAATAGATTGGAAAAATGGGAAATTAAAGGATTTAAAAAGATATAAAATAAAAAAGGATTATAATTTTTATCTAGCAGCTGACCATAAAAAATCTCTTGAAGTGCAGTTAAAAAAAAATAAATCAAAAAATATAAATTCAATAATGAGAGATATGACTGTCTATAGCGATACAAATCAATTCTTCTATAACGTTAAAAACTGTAAATAGTAATTAGATATTAAATGCTAGATTATGTATTAAATTTAATAAAATTATTGTTTTGTAGGAAAATAATTTTTATCTCAAATACCTTGCAGATGTTAAGTTTGATTGAATTTATTCATGCACATAAATCTTTTCACAAAGAATTTAGTAATTACATAATTATATGTCCCTATACAAATGAAGAAGCTTTTAATAAAATTAAATATTGTCATAAAAAATTTATTAAAAAAAATAATTTAATATTAAATTATCGAAAAAAAACAGAAATTAAAATTTTATACATTGTTTTAGCAGTTAAAAAATTTTTAAATTTAAAAATAGATCAGATAATTATAGGTAATTATTTTTCAAATCTTAGTCAACAATTCATAAAAATATCAAGAGAAGTATTTATACTTGATGATGGTACAAATCTTCTGGATAAAAAGCATTTAAAATTAGTAAAAAAAATAAAGTATTTATTTTTTTCTTTTTTTGATAAAAAATTTTTCCAAAAAAATTTTTTTAAAGAAAATGATTTTAAGTTTTTCAAAAATAAATTTATTATTAAAAAAGAATATTCAAAAAAAAATATATTAATTTTAGGTAAACCATTGGTTGAAGTTAATTATTACAAGGCACATCAATATGATTTTGCGATAGAATACATAAAAAAAAAATTTAAAAATAAGAATTTTTACTATTTTCCTCACCCAAAAGAAAATACGCATAGACTTAAAAAAAAATTTAAATTCTTAAAAATTTTAAAATCAAGATATCCCTGTGAAATTTATGTAATGAAACTAAAAAAAATTCCAAAAACAATAGTCACATTTAATTCTAGTTCAATTATTACTCTAAAAATATTTAATAAAAATTTAAATATATACAATTTATTTTTAACAAGAAATTTGTCCAAAAAAATTCCAGCATGGGATTTTTTTAGCGAAAGAGAAATAGCAATAAAAAATTATATTTTAAAATTATCAGTAAAAACAAAAATACTTGAATTACCAGGCAAAGATGATACTTAATTCCTTAAAATAAAAGTATATTTATAACAAAAAATAAAATGAAAATTAAAAAAAATACTAATTATAAAGCATATAGTTTAAAAAATTTAAATGAAAAAGATGCATGGGAGTCTGAAAATATTTGGTATTTAAAAAGTAATATTTCTAGAATAGGAAAACTATTATCTCAGTATGAAATTTATAAAAAAATAATTGATTTACCTGGCAGTATAGTTGAGATGGGCGTTTTTAAGGGTGCAAGCATTTCAAGATTAATGCCTTTTAGAAAGATTTTGGAAAATGATTTTAGTAGAGAAGTTTATGGTTTTGATACATTTAAAAATTTTCCAGTAAAAAAAAATGCTAAGGACCTTAAATATATAAAAAATTTCCTTAAAGATTTTAAAAAGGAAGCTGGCCTACCCATATCAAAAGATGAATTAATTACTATTTTAGAAAAAAAAAAATTTGAGAATTATGAGTTGATTGAAGGAGACGTATTTAAAACTATCCCAAAGTTTATTAAAAGAAAAAAGCATTTAAAAATCGCCCTTCTTCATATTGATTTAGATCTTTACGATGGTACTAAGTTTATTTTGGAGAAATTATCAAAATATGTAGTCAGTGGCGGAATAATCATGTTAGATGATTATGGTTTAGAATATGGTGAAACTAAAGCCGTTGATGAATTCTTGAAACAAAATAAAAAATTAAAAATAAGATCAAGTTCTATGCATCAAAAACCATCATATATTTTAATGTAACAACTATTTTATTAGCAATGAATAAAAAAATTCATCTAAACCAAGAAAAAAATTTTAAAGCTGATTTTGGATTTGTTTATAGATCCTCTGCAATATTTTATGTACCAAGAAAAATTAAAACTACCATTTCAATTTTAAATTATTGGAAATTTAAAAATAAAAAAGATGTTGTCCTATTAATTACAGAGAGAGAAATGGATGGGAAATTGGTCCGAAGACGAGAGAAAAATTTTTCAGCTAATAGTGTCTTAAATATATCGGATTTTTCAATTAAAGAGGGCTCTGTAGAGGTTGAGGCTTTTTCATCTTCCAATATTAAAATACCTTACGCAGCTGTTATGGTTGTTTATGATGCCAAAGACTCAGTTTCTATGGTGCATTCATATAGTAGAAATCATTCTTTAGTCGAACTTGAAAATAATGACGCTATTACAAAAGGAAGAGAAAGTTGCTGGACAATCAGACCTCAATTTAATAATTCAGCTTTATTTCATAATGGTCATTTAGAGGTAAATGAGCAAAAAGCAAAACTTATTTTAACCAACTCTAAAAACAAAGATAAAGCTCTTTTCTTTATTATTCCAAAATTAAAACCTTACCAAACTTTTAGATTTGATTTAGAAAAAATTTATCCAAAATTTAATAAGCATTTAATAAATGAAGAAGGATTTGGGACATTGCATTTTAAAAACAATTCAAGCTTCACAAGACTCTTAATAGTTTGGTCTGACAAATCTAATAAAAATTTTCAAACAACACATAGTAATTTTGATTATTCAAAATACATAACCAATAAATTAAAATCACACAAAGGTGCCGAAATGCCATTTGCTCGTTTCAAAAATAATTTACAAAGTTCACAATTAATCATTTATCCAAAATTTGAAAAAAATATTTTTATACTTAAGCTTGATAATGAAAAAATTGATAAAAGAATTAACAGTGGAAAAATCTTAAATATCTCAAAAAACACAAACAGGGCAACTTTTTCTTCCATGAATAATATTGTACCTTCACGTTTGGTAACTGCACTATCTGGTAAAAGCAAAAATCAAAAAATACCTTTTGAGTGTTCTTTAGGTGTAGTACATGAAAAAACACAAAAAAAAAGATTTAGTTGGTCTTTAATTTCTGCAAAGTACAAAACTTATATTCATTTAAATTTTAATAACATTTTAAAACCTGAAAAAAAATTTCAATTATTTTTTACTGTGTATAATTCAAAAAATTCAGATACTTTAAATAAATCTATTTATATTGACAAAAAAGATTTCTCTAGTCCATTGATTTTTGAATTAGAAGAGTTGTTTCCCAAGCATAAAAATTTTTTGAAAAAAGAGTATGGTTATTTAACATTATTCACAAAAAATTCAGCTTTAAGGATGTTAACATCATTTTATAGTAGTAAAAAGGGAATAACTTTAGAACATTCTTTCTAAAAAAAATTATTATATATTTTTTAAATTTTTTATAGTGATTTCAGATTTAGAATTTTTTTGATTATTCTTTTTTAAGAATTTTGCTGGGTTTCCCACAACTATGTCATTTTTTTTAACATTTCGTCGAACAACTGACCCAGATCCAATAAAACAATTTTCGCCAAGAGTTAAGTTAGGAAATATAGTAGCATTATTCCCAACAGTTACATTTTTTTTAATCAAACATTCACCAGCTATAGATGCTGAGCCCATGATATCAATGCAGGGTTCTAAAATGCAATCATGCTCAATAACAGCAGAGGTGTTTACAACGCAATAATCATCGATTTTTACATTTGGATTGATTACCACGCCAGGCATAATCATTAACATTTTCCCCATTTTTACAGATTTATGTATGATAGAGGTTTTGTGAATCAAGCTTATAGGCTTCATTTTCCTCATCACTAATTTTTTCGCAATTATCGAGCGAATCTTTCCCCCATCATTTCCAATACAAACATGGAATTCGGAACACTGTTTAATAATATTCTCTAAGTCACTAAATTTGTTAAAAAATGGAAAATTAGTTTTAAATTTTAATTTTTTAATAAAAGGGTCAAAAATGATTACATTCTTTAAATTAAATAGCTGCAAAGCCAATATAGCTTTTGCACCACCGCCCCATAATAATTTTTTTTTTGCCATATTATTGAGTAGAATATTTTAAATTGAGTAAAGTCAACTATCTTTTTACTATATGACTCAAATAATTGGTTTACAGTTAAAAAAATAAAAATATAAAGCTGTTATGAAGATAACAATTATTTTTTTACATTTATTAGTATTGGTAATATTATTTGTATTCAATTTTAGCCACACAATACCCAATAGATTAGCAATTAGAGATCAAGTAAAAAGTATTTTACCTCCAAAAATTTACTCTTTTATTTCAGTTTTTACAAGTTTGGAGCTTAGTACAAAAAGATTAAATAATGACTATAATGAGTTTTTTTTACCATTTACCTAACAACAAAATTTTAAAGTTAGTGAAATTAAATTAGATTTTATTAAAGATAATATTTTTGGATACCTAAATAAAAAAAGAACAAAACATTTTATTTGGAATAACTATAATAATAATATTTTAATTGCAAGTAAAGTAGGATAATTTTTTAAATAAGATATGGATGCCTAATGATTAGAAACAAAACAGATATATTTATATTGTTAATTATCCTACTTTTTGGAGTTACTACATCGTACTTGGCATTTCAATACATCAAAGAGAATTTTCACAGCTATTACCTATTTAACTTAACAATATCATCGTTGGGATTAATATTATTTATTTTATTTTTTTTTTTAAGTAAAAATTTTAAAGAGAAAATTTTATTAATTTTTATTTCAAGCTTTGTAACGATTCTTTGCGTTGAAATTTTTCTAAACGTCCACACAATTTTTTTTAAGGAGAAGTCTGTCTATTTTCAATTCACTGAATATGATAAGCGTTTTAAAAAAAATCCAAAATATGTTCGTCCAATATATCCCCATTATCACGCAAATAATTATTTAAATAACCCTAAATTTTATCCTTTAAGTGGTATTTCAATGAGACCAACATTAAATTGTGCTGAGTCTGGCCACTGGGTATCTTACGATAGTGATAGATTTGGTTTTAATAATATTGACAATGTATGGGATGAAGAAGAGGTAGACTTTATATTAATAGGAGATTCTTATACTCATGGTACTTGCATGGAAAAAGAATTTAACTTTGCTGGCAGAATACAAGAATATACTAAAAAAAAAGTTATTAATTTAGGTTATAGTGGAACAGGGCCATTAATTCAATTAGCTCAGTTAAAAGAATATGGTTTTAAAGTAAAACCACAAAAAATTATATGGATTTATGGAGAGGGTAATGATCTAGAAAATTTAAGAGAAGAATTGAATATACCTATTATGAAAAAATACTTGAATAAAAACTTTTCACAAGAATTAATCCTTAAGCAAAAAGAAATTGACCAATTTTTATTAGAATTATTAAAAAAAGAATACACTCTTAATTTAAAAAAAAAAGAAATTGAGAAAAAACAAAGAAGAGTTTTTTTTTTAATAATTTGATTAAGTTATACATGGTTAGAAAAAACACAATTAATCACTTTTTTAATAAAGATAATAACCAAAATAAAATTAATGAAGTAAAAGAAGAACATAAGAGAATTGATAGGACCAATGGAACTGAAAAAAACTTGAAAATGTTTAATACTATTGCAGAAAAATTTAAACAATTATCGATTGAAGAAAACGCAAAATTATATTTTGTTTATTTGCCTAATTATATTAGGTACAATAAGGATTACTCTTATGCAGCTGAAGGTGCAATGTACAATAGAGAAAAAATCCTTAAAATTATTACCAAACTAAATATTCCAATAATAGACCTTCACGAAGAGGTATTTAGATTAGAAAAGGACCCACTTTCCCTGTTCCCATATCGAAAAAATAGACATTATAATCAAGAAGGATTTGATAAATCTAGCAAGGCTATTATTAATAATGTAAATTAGTTACGATTCTCAAAAAAATGAAAAAAATATTAGTTACTGGAGCTGACGGATTTATTGGTTCACATTTAACCGAGACGCTTTCTGCAAAAGGATATAAGGTTAAAGCACTTTCTCAGTATAATTCTTTCAATAATTGGGGTTGGCTTGAGCAAGTGAATTGTAAAAATGATATTGAAATATTATCAGGTGATATAAGAGATGCTAATTATTGCAAAACTATCACAAAGGATGTGGAAATAATTTTTCATTTAGCGGCACTCATAGCTATTCCATTTTCTTATATAGCACCAGACAGTTATATAGAAACAAATATAAAAGGAACGTTAAATATTTGTCAAGCAGCAAAAGAAAACGGAGTTTCAAGATTAATCCACACCTCTACAAGCGAGGTATATGGAACTGCTCAATATGTTCCAATAGATGAAAAACATCCTTTACAACCACAGTCTCCTTATAGTGCAACCAAAATAGCTGCAGATGCAATGGCAATGAGTTTTTATAACTCTTTTGATTTACCTGTAACAACTGTAAGACCTTTTAATACTTATGGACCACGGCAATCAGCTCGAGCTGTGATTCCAACAATAATTACACAAATAGCTTCTGGCAAAAAACAAATCAAATTAGGAGACCAATCGCCTACTCGAGATTTTAATTATGTAGAAGATTGTTGTCGTGGTTTTGTCGAGCTTGCAGAAAGTAAAAAAACTATTGGAGAAACTATTAATATTGGTTCCAATACAGAAATAAGCATTGGAGATACATTTAACCTAATTAAAGAGTTAATGTCTAGTGATGTCACTTTAATTAATGATGAACAGAGAAAACGACCAAAAAAATCAGAAGTATTTAGACTTTGCTGTGATAATAAAAAAATTAAAAAACTGATCAATTATGAGCCAAAAATAGATATCCGAAAAGGTTTAAAAAGAACTATCGACTGGATAACAAAACCTGAAAATTTAAAAATGTATAAATCTGAAATTTATAATGTTTAATGAATTTAAAGATAACTTTTTAGAAGGGACTAATTCTAAAGGAGTTATGACTAGACCAATTTGGACATTAATGAATAATTTGTCAATGTATAAAGATGCACAATGTTATAATTTAAAAAATTCAAACTGGCTTAGTGAACGAGTTGTTAACATACCAAGTAAGCACTACATTATGAATAAAATTACTCTTATAAGTGGGCAAGATTTTAAGCCAGGTTTAGTTCGAACTGTCGAATGGCACTTAATAGAAGCATTTAAAAAATTTTATGAGTTAGATTATGTCATCTAAAACAAAATTAGCTATAATTCTTTGTGGTGGATTTGGTACTAGATTAAGACCTTTTACTGAAATTTTACCCAAGCCATTAATGCCAATAAATGGTAAGCCAATCTTAGAAATAGTTATTAATAATTTAAAAAAAAATAATTTTAGAAATATTATTTTATCAATTGGATATAAGGGTGATCTAATTAAAAGTTTTTTTGGGAATGGTAAAAAATACGGTGTAAAAATAAAATATATTGAAGAAAAAAAACCTTTAGGAACAATGGGTCCACTTAAGTTAATAAAAAAAATACCAAATAACTTCCTTGTTATGAATGGAGATATCTTAACAAACCTTAATTTAAATAAATTTTTTATAAAACATATAGAAAGTAAAAGCGTTTTTACCATATCTACAATTTCAAGAAATCACTTAATAGATTACGGTGTAATAAATTTTAAAAAAAATAAAATGACTAGTTTTATTGAAAAACCTAAAAAAAATTTCAATGTAAGTATGGGTATTTATGCGCTCAATAAAAGAGTAATCAAATATATACCCAAAAATAAATATTATGGATTTGATCATTTAATGAAACAATTTTTAAAAAAAAATATAGATGTAAACTTATTCTTCTTTAATGGTTTTTGGCTCGATATTGGTAGACAAAGTGATTATATAAAAGCACAAGAATTAAATTATGGAAAAAAATATAAATTCAAAAATTAGCGAATGAATTTTTTATTAACTGGTTCAGAAGGTTTCATTGGGAGTTATTTTATTAAACTTCTAAAAAATAAAAAAATTCCTTTTAGGAAAGTAAATTTAAAAGAAATTAAAAAAAAAACAAAAAAAAATTTTACAAAAAAATATACACATTTATTACATCTAAGCTTCAGAAGAAAAGAATCAAAAAAGAATCACATAAAAAATCTAGGTGATTTAAATTTTTTAATTAAGAATACTCATAAAGAAACAAAAATGGTCTTTATAAGTACAGTTGGGATTTTGAATAATAAACATAAAAAATATAGTTATCATTATTCAAAAAAAGCTTGCGAAAAAAAAATTATAAAAGAACGACAAAATTTTTTAATTATAAGATTTCCTAATGTTTACGGAAAAAATCAAAAGGGAAATTTTTTAATACCTTCGCTATTAAATAAATTAAAAGACAAAAGTGATATTTATTTAAATAATTATAACGATAAAAGAGATTTCATTTACGTTGAAGATGTTGTTTCAATTATTTACTTACTAAAAAATTTAAAAAATAAGATTGTGAACATAAATTCAAAAAATAAGTACACGGTTCTTGAAGTTTGTAGAAAAATAATAGATTTATTAAAGTTAAATAATAAAATTTTATTAAAAAATAGAAATTCTCAATTAAAAAGAGGATTTTCATTAATAAAAAATATGAATTTAATAAAAAATTATAAATTTATCAATTTACAAAAAGGACTCAAAAAAATAGCGGAAATTTAATGCCAATAGTATTGAAAAAGAGAACAGAAAAATCCCCTGGAATAATCGTGTTTACTCATAATGAAATCATAAGGGGTATAACTAAAAAATCAAAAAAAATAAATGATCTTTTAATTGATCAAAATCGAAAAAAAAAATGGATTTTTGGAATTCATATCCAGGGAGATTGTAGCAACTTGAATTCTTGGCCTTATAAAGAATGGCACAATTTTTTTATGTGGCCTGATAAAAAAGCAAAATTTCTTAAAAATCTACCGTCAGAAAAGATTACAGAACTCACATGCGTTAATTTTTTAAATGAAGGTATTAAAAATTTTAGCAATTTAAAAAAAACAGTGGAAATCATTTCTATAACAAGATTTTCATCTCTGAAGAATATTCAACTGACATTAGAAATATTTAAAAAACTTTCTGATAAAAATAGCAATTATAAATTTATTTTAATTGCACAAAAAGCAAAACCAAAAAAAAATTTTTTTTCAAATAAAGAGTTAGAGTACTTCTTAGAAACTGAAAAAATAATCAAAGAAATTAAAAATAACTCAAAATATAAAAATATAGAATTTATAATTAATAACACCGATGAAAAAGGTCTTTTCCCTCTTACTGAAGAAGAAATATATAAAAATATAGCAGAGGCAAAATATTTAATTTTAAACTCTTATAGAGAGGGAGTGCCAAGAGTTTTAGTTGAGGCTATATGTTTAAACACAAAATTAATAATATCAAACAAGTTGAGATTTGGTCTTAGCAAATATTTAAATTCAAATAATTCATTTATTTATGATGAAAAAAATAAAAATATTAATGAAGTTATTGATGACATTCAAAAAGAATTGATGAAAGGAAGCAACATACAAATTAAAAATGAAAAATTAAAAGAATTTGATGAAAATTTTAATAAAACTAAATTATTTAATTTTTTAAATGAAATTTTAATTACAAAAAAAATTGAATTGGAGGATATTCGTCATGAGTCTTGGAAGATTGAAAATCTTAAATATAGACTTGCCTGTCATTTTAAAAAAGCAAACCATCAAATTTTTAAAAACGAGAATTTATTTATTGATTGGTTTCATAAAGCTAATAATGATAAATTCTATGAAGATATAAATTATAGTTACCTTTTTAATAAAGATGACTTTAATGTTTTTTTAGAATTAAGATTTTTTTGTAAAAAACTAATTAAATTTATTTTAAGAAAAATTAGTCCACAATTTTAAGTTTTTTGTTTTTTATTGATAATTGTGATTTAAAATAATTTACAATCTCTTTCTCTGCAGTAAGATAAGGTTTCTAATAATGATTTTTGTCAAGTTTTACATCTAAATGAATATTAAATATATCTAATTTTTTATCAAATAATTTTAATAAAATGACTGCGCTAGTGTTGAAACTAATTATGGTTTTTGGAGATTTTTTTGAAATAAGTTTTTTGCAATTAATGATCGTATTGGACCATGCATTCCCCCCCCCTCCCTATACATATATGAAATTTTGAGTACTACTTTATTATTTTATTTAAATCAGAATATTTATTAAAAATTTAGATTTAGTTTTAATTTGCAATTTCTTAATAAATGGATCAAAAATAATAACATTTTTTAATTTGAATAACTCTAATGCAAGCATTTCTTTAGCACCACCACCCCATAATACAATTTTTTTAGACATTTATAATTTATTTCAATATGGATCCATAGTATGGCAATATTCTCTTTACGGTTCAACTAATGAACACTATATTGTTCATATAATGAACAAATATGAAAAAAATTTTGATGAATTAGAGGTTTTAAGAAAAATAGAAAATAATCCAGAGTATAGTCAAAGAGATTTAGCATATAAAGTGGGTTTTAGCCTTGGAAAATTAAATTATTGTATGCAGTCACTTAGAAAAAAAGGCCATATAAAAATACAAGATTTTAAAAAAAATAAAAACAAGTTAAATTATAATTATCTGTTAACGCCAAAAGGAATTTCACATAAAACAAAAATGCTTTATTATTTTTTGAAACAAAAAACAAAAGAATATGAAGAACTTAAAAATGAGCTTAAAAAAAAATGAGTAAAACTTTTAAATCTATTTATTCCTGTTTAGATAGGAGACTAAAAACCTATTTATTCATAATGATATTATTAAATATAATTGTACCAATTTTAGAATTGGTAGGTGTCGCAGCAATAATTCCTATAATTCAAATTTCTTTGAATGATTTTAATTTCCCGGAGCACCATTTTTTAGATGTTTTTTTTAAAATATTCACTGACGAAATGAATGAATCTCTAATAATCTATCTTATGATTTTTTTTATTTTTATTTTTTTTATATTTAAAGCTTTTTTTTTAATTTTTAGTGAGAAATTTAAATTGAAATATATTAAATCTTTACAAGATAATTTTTCAATAAAACTTTACAACACATATATTTTTTCAAAGTATGAAGATTTTTCAAATCTTAAGTTTACTGAAAAAAACAGAAACATAGGTTCGGTAGGTTCTTTAACTGATTATTTAAATAGTTGTAATCAGATATTAGTAGAGACATTATTTTTTTTATTTATCTTTTCTTTTCTGCTTCAATATAGTTTTAAAATTAGCTTAGTTGTATTTGCAATTTTTGTTGTTATATCGGTTATTATTTATCTTTTATCGAAAACAAAATTATTAAAATATTCATCTATAAGACATAGCTCTAGTGCTAAAATTGTAGGAAATCTACTTGATGTATTTTATTCATTAAAAGAAGTCATAATTTTGAAAAGAAGAAATCTTTTTAAAAATCAATTTGAAATAAACTATTCATCAATGACTCAAGCAGGTTATAAGGATGGTTTAATAAAGTTCATACCAAGAAATATCTTAGAATTAACTGTTGTATCAGTTATCCTAATTATTATTACTTATATTTTTTTTAATAATTTATCAATCATTGACAATTTAGAACTATTAGGTGTTTTTACTTTTGCTATGTTAAAAATCTCTTTATCTGCAAATAAATTATTATTAGCTTTCCAAAATTTAAAAAGTGTTAAGATACCAGCAAAAGAGATATCGAAAGAATTAATAATGTTCTCGCATGAAGAATATAATTTACAAAATCAAAATGAAAATAACAAAAATAAACTTGAATTTAAAAAGAATATTAATTTAAAGAATATTAATTTTACTTATTCAGACTCATCAAAAGAAACCTTAAGAGATATAAATCTTGAAATTAAAAAAAATAAAACAATAGGTTTATCTGGTCCTAGTGGAAGTGGTAAAACAACCTTGATAAATTTGATTTTAGGTTTTTTAAAGCCAACCACAGGCAAGGTTTTATTAGATAATTTTGATATTAACACAGATGTACTTTCTTGGCATAATTCTATTGCTTATGTGCCCCAAGATATATTTTTATTCAACGATAGTATCAAAAAAAACATACTTTTTGGTCTTGATGAAAAAAAAATAGATAACAAGGAATTCGATAGAGTATTGAAAATTGTAAATCTAGATGAATTTATTAACAGATTAGACAAAGGCCTTGATACAAATGCTGGTGAAAAAGCTACCAAACTGTCAGGTGGCCAAGCCCAGAGAATCGGGATTGCCAGATCTATTCTTTTAGATAAAGAAATTTTATTTTTAGATGAAGCAACAAGTAAACTTGATGAATCTAATGAGTATGAGATAATTCAAAATTTAATCGAGAAATTGGGAGGAAAAAAAACAATAATCATAATTTCTCATAGAGATAAAACATTAGAAAAATTTTGTGATGAGATATATGATTTATCTAATAATAAACTTACTTTAAAATATACAAAAAAATTATAATGTTTTCTCATTTAAAAGTTTTAGCAAGTATAATTAAATATAAATATATTTCCCAAAAAAAAAGACCACAATCAAAAAATAAAAAGATTTCATCTTATGAAAAAAATTTTGTAGATAAGTTAAAAAAAGATGGATTTGTAGTAATTAAAGATTACATTTCAAAAGAAAAGTGCATTAAAATAATTTCTAAAATTGACTTTTGTCTAGAAAATTACAAAGAAAAGATTTGGAATGATAAAGAATTTTCAGATCAGCGAATTTTTGGAGCTGAAATTATCCTAGAAGAAATAAATAAATTTTATGAAAACAAACAAATAAAATTAATAGGGGAAAAATATACAGGTTATAAAATGAAAAATCTTATGGCTATGGCAAATAGAGTAATATATAAAAAAAATAATGAAGGTTCAGGAGGTGGATGGCATAAAGATGCTTATTATAATCAATTTAAATCAATCTTATATTTAAATGATGTTAATAATGAAAATGGGCCATTTGAATTAATAGAAAAATCAAATAAAATTTTTGATACTTTAAAAATTGCACTGAAACTATGTAAGGGATATCCAAATACAAGATTCAGCGATAAAGAAGTTTCTAAACTGGATAAAATAAAAATAAAAAGAATCTTAGGATCGGCAGGAACATTAATTTTAGTGGATACTAGTCTAATTCATAGAGGTTTGCCTTTAAAATCAAGTATAAGATATTCAATTACAAACTATTATTCACCCGAAGATATTTATGAAAATTTAGCCAAACAATTTCTTCCAAAATTCTCTTTTAATCAATGAGTGAAAACTTTGCTCTTATTATAATATTTACAAATCTAAGACTAAATAAATTAAAAAATTTAATAAATAGTTAAAAAAATAAAGAATCTAAGATGTCAGATATTCACTTTTTTGCTATGGTTCAAAATATAAATAATCTAAGATGTCAGATATTCACTTTTTTGCTATGGTTCAAAATATAAAAAAAATAAAAAGAATTACAGATAAAAGAAAAATTAAAATTATTGAAGATTGTGCTCAGGCACACGGTTCAAAAGTAGAAAAATAACATGTTGGAACATTTGGCGATATTGGAGCATTTAGTTTTTTCCCTGGAAAAAACTTAGGAGCTTATGAAGATGGTGGAGGTATTGTTACAAATAATATAAATTTAAAAAAAAGATGTGAATTTATTAGAATTCATTATATAGCAATAATTTAATAATTGCTATATTCAAGACAATATATGAAAATAATTATTACAGGTGCACTTGGTCATATTGGAAGTTATATAATAAATGATCTAGTAAAAATAAAAAAAATAAAAAAAATCTACTTAGTTGATAACTTTTTAAACAATAGATTTAATGTGCTATTCAAACTGCAAAATAAAAAATTTCAATTTATTTATGGAGATGTTTCAGATAAGTTGTTTTGTAAAAAAATTCCAAAAGCAAACATACTAATACACTTAGCATCAATAACAAACCCTGAGAAAAGTTTTGAAAATAGAAAAGAGGTAGAGAGAAACAATCTTAATTCTTTTAAAAATGTGGTGGAATATTGTAATAAATATAAATCTAAACTTGTACATATTTCCTCAACAAGTGTTTATGGTCCGCAAAAAAATATGGTTGATGAAAATGAAGAAAAATTGTTCCCAAGAAGCCCTTACGCAGAAGTAAAGCTTAAAGAAGAAAAAATATTAAAAAAAGATAAAAAAATCAATTTTATTTCATTAAGGTTTGGAACAATTAGTGGTTACTCACTTGGAATGAGGTTTCATACTGCCGTAAATAAATTTTGTTTAAATACAATTACAGGTATTAAGATTCCAATTTGGGGCAAATCAGTTAATTTATACAGACCATACCTGAGTTTAAAAGATGCTTCGAAAATATTTAAATTTATAATAAATAAAAATTTTTTTCCAAGAGATATATTTAATATATTATCAGAAAATAAAACAGTAAAAGAAATCTTAAATAGTATAAAAAAGAATAATTACAAACCCACATTTCAATTTGTTAAATCAAGAATATTAAATCAAGACTCTTATAAGATTAGTAAACACAAGATTGAAAAATTAGGATTAAAGCTGAACTCCAAAATTTCAGATGATATTAAGACAACTCTCAAAAAATTAAAAGTAACTTAGTTTTTTTTGTAAAAAATTATATTCTAAAGAATGATTTTAAAGCGATAATTGCAGAAAAGACCCCATATAATCGAAAAAATCTTTCACTAATTTTTTTTTTATTAAATAAAATTAAATAACACAATATCATGACAATATCTTTTAAGATTATGATGTAAGTTTTTTTCATAGCAGTTATAAAATTATAGTTTTTCTTATAATAGTAAAACATTGACCACATATAATGCCAAGACCTTAGTTTTTTTACATTTCCAGTATCATCTATTACGGATGTAGCTTTTTTATGTTTAAATTTCAGACTTGAAATTAAATAAACTTTAAGATTATTTATTTTACATCTAAAAAAAAGATCTATTTCTTCATAATAGAGAAAGAAATTTTCATCAAAAAAACCAATCTTTTTAATTTGTTTCAAATTAAACAACATTACTGAGCCTTCTTGTGTATATATTTCAGTCAATTTTTTTTTAGATTTAGTGTTTCCATTGTTAGGAATTAAGACAGCAAACTCCTTATCGATGGTTCTCTTCTTCAATAATTTATCAATAAAATTTTTAGAAATAATAATGTCTGTATCTAAATACAAAGCAAATCTTGTTTTACATTTTTTTAATCCAATATTTATTCCATTTCCATTACCATTATTTTTTGTTTTAATTATCCTAGTTTTTTTTGAAATTTTAAAATTTTTAAAGTTATAATTAGAAGAATTATTAACAATGATTAAAGGATATTTGTTTCCAACTAGTCCAAGAAATCTTTGTAATAGTAATTTATTAGTTTTATAAACAACAATTATTAATGTCACCATTTTTAAAATTTAAAATTAGTTAACTTTATTTTTTTTTTGAAAATTTTATTTAATTTATTGATATTTAAAGAACTATTAATGGGAAAATTATTAATTTCTTTTACAGAGATGCTTTCAATTTTTTTACTTGAAAATTTTTTTGCAAAATCAAATATATCTCTTTTTTTTCCACCAATATTAATTATACCTTTTTCGTCTAAAAGATAAGGAATTAATCTTGATACAGATTTATTAAAAATAAAGCTGCTTTTCGCTCCTTTGATTGCTTTTTTATGAACAAAAGGATAATCAGTCATGCACAACCTAAGAATTAAAGAATTTTCATATAAATGAACTGATGCTTCACCACCTAGCTTTGACCATGCATAATTGTTAATTGGCAACAGACTATCGGTCTCTTTATAATTGCCTTTATTTCCTGGATAAACATAATTTGAGGAAAAATAAATAATTTTAATGTTGTATTTATTACAAAGCCTAACTAAATTTGCTGTAGCAACAATATTCAATTCAATGCTTTTATTAATATCTTTTTCATGCATATTCATTGGTCTTGATAAACCAGCAATATGAATTAAGTGAGTGATTCCCTTTTTTTTTAAAAAAAAATCCATTTTTTTATAATCAAGTATATTAAATACTTTTTTAGAGGGAAAAAAACAATTATGTTTTTCCAAATCTTTTTTAAGAAATTTACAAAATCTACTACTAGATCCAGTAATTAAAATTTTTTTTAATTTAGATGTGAAAACCATTGAAGATTTTTTTTCATTCTTTCTTTTATCATAATTTCTTTTTTGTGATTCCAAGCAAAAAGAAAAATTTTTTTATAGTTAGATTTTCTGAAAAATTTATAATCAACTATAGGTATATGCTTTCCTGGTGAAAGCTTATTTATTTTATTAGGTGTTGTATCAAATATGCAGTCTATAGACTCATTTCCAATATTACAATAATTTAGAATTGTTGTACTTTTTGAGGTAGCTCCATAACCACAAATTTTATGGCCACCTTTTTTTAATCTAGTTATTTTTTTTATTAAATTTCTTTTTGATCGTTCGACTTTATTTTTGAAAATGATACAACCTTTTATTGAATTTATAAACTCTCTCTTTTCATTACTAAGAATTTTCTTAAGTCTATTTGATATATTTTGATCTTTGTTTTTTGAAATAATGTATCTCATAGAGCCACCATGTGTGGTTTGTGGAATAGCATCAATTAATTTAAATCCGTGAAGTTTATAAATTTTGCTAATAGAAGAAGCAGAAAACATGTATACATGTTCATCATAAATCTGGTCATAAGAAACCTTTTTATACATTGAGCCTAAATAAGGCTCTTCAAATATGATAAAGCCATTTTTTTTTAGTAGCTTGTCCATAGCTTTTATCATTCCGTTTTGATCTGGTATGTGACAAATCACATTTGATGCCACAATTACATTAAATTTTTTTTTCTTTTTTAAAAAACTACTTATATTCGATTGATTGAAAAATTTGTTAATACTTGATATTCCTCTTGAAATTGCAACCTTATGAACACTTCTTGATGGTTCAAAACCAATTTTAAAGTTTTTATTAAAATTTTTTAAAAAGGTCCCATCATTTGAACCAATTTCTAAAATTGAACCATCATTTTTTAAATATTTTTTTTTAATCCACTCGGCGTATTTTCTAAAATGATTGACCATGTGCATCGAGCTAGAAGTGTAAAAAGGATAATCTTTATTAAACATTTTCTTTGGGTTTGGACATTTCATCAGTTGGACCAAGTCGAGTGATTTACTAAAACCAACCTTTAATGGAAAAAAGTATTCATTCTTAAAGTTTTTTTTTAGAAAGCCATTTGCTAGAGGCATTTTTCCAAGATCTAGAAAAACATTACATTTTTTTTTAGTTATTCTACATTTCATTTTTAAGAAGTTCAGTTATAAATTTTTAATATTTTGTATATATTCTTTTTTATCATATTTGTAGTCACAAAGTGTAAGTAAAACAGTTTTTTTTTGAGTAAATTTTATTTTTACCCAGTGAAATTTTGGTATCACCAAAATTTTTCTATTTTTATCAGAAAGTAAAAAATTAAAAACTTCTCTTTTTTTATTGATTATTTGAACTTTTGAGGCTCCACAAACAGGTATAATAATTTGATTACATTTTTTATGAGCATGATCGGCTCTTGGGTATTTTTTATTTCCGTATAAAAAAAAAAATCTCTTAATCTTAAAATTTTTTTTTGAGTAAAAAGGAACAAGACTACCTGTTTTATCTGTATATTTATTAAGTTTTTTTATTTCTAATTTCATTATGAATAACGCTTATAGTTGTACTTTAACAAAAAATGATTATTAGATTATAAAATAATATAGTGCAAATTATTTTATAATTATATAATTATTTCAGTATATAAGTATTTTTAACTATAATTAGATTTAGTAAAAAGAGAATTATAATTTACATTTAAAGTTAACTATAAGCCTATAAATAGTATAATAAGATGAATTTTAATGAAAAATTTAGCACCGATTGTACTTTTTACATATAATCGAATTGATGTATTAAAAGAGTCTATAGAGTCCTTAAAAAAAAACCCACTAGCAAAAAAAAGTAATTTAATCATATATTCAGACAATTATAAATCCAACAAAGATAAAAAAAAAGTTTTAAGAGTAAGAGAGTTTTTGAAAGAAATTAAGGGTTTTAATAAAAAAAAAATATTTTATAGAAAAAGGAATTATGGACTAGCAAAAAATATTATGCGCGGGGTAACTGAAGTCTTTAAAAAAAGTACCAAGGTCATTGTCCTTGAGGATGACATAAAAGTTTCAAAATATTTTTTACATTACATGAATCGTTCTTTAGATATATATGAAAAAAAAAAAAAGATATGGCACATATCAGGATGGAATTATAACGTTAAGGTTGCTTGCACAAAAGACGCATATTTTACAAGGGCCATGAACTGCTGGGGATGGGCAACTTGGAAAGATAGGTGGCAATTTTTTCAAAAAAAACCAAAAAAGATAATTAATAAATGGACTAAAAGAGAAATTTATAGATTTAATTTAAATGGTAGTTATAATTTTTACACACAAATAGAGAGAAATTTTTCAAAGAAATTGAATTCATGGGCAGTATTTTGGTATGCAACAATTTTTCAAAATAATGGATTGTGTTTAAATCCAACAAAAACACTTGTTAAAAACATCGGTATAGGAAAGTTTTCTACAAACACAAAATCATTAAATGATATCTTTATGTCGAGTTTTACTGATGCAAATTTTTTACCTGTTAAATTTCCAATAAAAATTAATGAAAATATCAAATTTTTTACGACTATTAGGAAAAAATTTTTAAAAAAAAACAAAATTAAAAATTATATTTTAAAATTTTTTAAATGAAAAAAATATTAAAAAGATTAATTAACTTGATTTTACAATTCAATACAAAAATTGAAAGTGGATATGAAACTAAACAAATAGGCACTAGGTATGGCGGATATAGTGTTCACGATATTTTTTTACAAGATCCTATTATAGTTAGTTATGGTGTAGGAGAAGATATTAGTTTTGACGTTGAGATGATAGAAAAATACAATGCAAAAGTTATTTTAGTAGATCCAACGCCTAGATCAATAACGTATTATGAAAAACTTAAGAATAGATTTGGAAACAATGGACCAAAAAATTATAATGAAAGTGGAAAAATTGATCCGTTACTTTATGATATGAGTAAAGTTAATAACCAAAATTTATTATTTGAGAGCAAAGCAATTTCTAGAACCAATGATAAAAAACTAAAATTATTTTATCCTTTGAATGATGAGCATGTTAGCCTTTCTATTAACAGAAAAGCTTCAAATCAAAAAGAATTCATAGCCACAACAATAAATTTAAAAAACATTATGAAAAAATTTTCTATTGAAGAAATAGACATTCTTAAGCTTGATATAGAGGGAGCAGAACTGGAAGTCCTGGAAGATATTATTGATGAAAAGATATTTCCAAACAGATATTGGTTGAATATGACATAAGAAGAACAATAAAATATTAAAAATATCCTAATTTTGTCGAAAATACATAAAAAAATTCTTTTTCATTACAAATTAATAAATATTAACAACAAAGGTGATTTTACATATTTAAAAAGATAAATTCTCTCAAGTATGAAAAAAATAACATTAATAACAAATACAAAAAAAGGAAAAGGAGGAGCAAATGTTGCAGGAGATAGATTAATAAAAATTTTGAAAAAAAATTTTAGAATAGAAACAAGAACTATAGATAAAAAAAATTTAATAGGAAAAATAAAATATTATATCGTAAGGGTAATTATTAGGATATTCATTGGAAAAACAAACTTTCTTAATTCCTTAAATATTTTTACACGAGTAAATTTAAAGAATATTAAAACAGATTTAGTATTAATAAATTGGATTGGTGAAGAAACATTGTCTTTAATGGATTTAAGGAAGATAAATAAACCTATCGTGTGGACCTTGCAAGACATGTGGGCAACTACTTCTACTGAACATTTTTTAGACTCATCAAAAAAAAATGGATATTCAAAAAAAGACACCAAGGGTAATTTGATAAAAAATCAAATTTATAAAAAAAAAATTTTTTTATATGATAAAAAGAATATTAATATTATTACAAATAGTAAATGGTTAGAAAATTTCTCAAAAAAGAGTGATTTAACTAAAAGACTCAATACAAAAACAATTTATAATCCTATTAAAGCTGAAAACTGGTTTAGAGAAAGCGAGCACAATTCAAAATTAAAACTCAATTTAGATCCAAAAGTCCAATATATTTTATATGGAGCGAATGGTGGATTAAAAAATTTTAGAAAAGGAGGAGATTTATTTTTAGAAGCTATTAGTAAAATTGGAATGATTAATAAAAAATTAGAGGTTATAGTTTTAGGAGGAGATCAAAATTATCTTGAAAAAAGTCAGAATATTAATTTTCATCATAGAAAATTTAATCCAGATATTAAAATTCAAAGAATGTATCATTCGTCCTCGATTTTAACAGTTTGTCCATCTAGGGCTGAGTCCCTTCCACAGTTTATTGTAGAGACCATATTATGTCAAAATCCTGTAGTTTCTTTTAATCAAGGGGGGATGAGTGAAATTGTATCTCATAAATTTAATGGATATTTAGTAAAATGCTATGATACCAAAGATTTTGCTACTGGTATTGATTATTGTATTAAGAATATAAAAAAAGAAAACCTAGTAAAAAGTAGAAAAGTTATTTACAAATTGTTTGAAGAAAAAAAAGCTTTAAAAGAATATACCAATTTTATAAATAAGATTATTTAAAGTTATGCATATTAAATTTACTAACTTATTTGAGCTCATTTATGAAAAAAAAAAGATTTTAAATAAAATAAATGAACTTATAAAAAAATCACAATTTGTTGGTGGTGAAGAAGTAGCAAAATTTGAAGACAATTTTAGAAAGTTTGTTAAATCTAAATACTGTGTGAGCTTGGGAAATGGCACAGACGCTCTTGAAATAGCGATAAAATCAATTAATCTAAAAAAAGGCTCAGAAATAATTGTGCCAGTTAACACATGGATTTCAACAGCAGAAGCTGTTGTAAATAATGGCTTTAAATTAGTTTTTTGTGATGTTGATTTGAATGATTACTCCATATGCCTTAAGGATTTGAAAAAAAAAATTAATTCTAGAACAAGAGCAATAATTGCAGTCCATCTGTATGGTAATCCTGCAGATATGATTGGTATAAAAAAAATTATTAAAAATAAGAACATAAAACTAGTAGAAGATTGTGCTCAAGCACATGGAACAAGAATTTCAAAAAAACATGTTGGTAATTTTGGTGAAATAGGTACCTTTAGTTTTTTCCCTGGAAAAAACTTGGGAGCATTTGGTGATGGTGGTGCAATAATTACAAATTCAAAAAAAATTGCTGAATATTGTTTAAGATATAGAAATCATGGAGCATTAAAAAAATATGATCATAATTTTTCAGGAGGAAATTCTAGATTAGACACCATCCAAGCAGGTGTACTCAACATCAAATTAAAAACTTATAATAACAAGGTGTTGAATAAACGTAATAATTTAGCAAAATTATATTTTGAAGGATTAAAAAATATTAATCAAATTGAGATGTTCAGGCTAAAAGATAAAAATAAATCATCATTCCATCAATTTGTTATAAAGACAGACTTTAGGGATAAATTACAAAAGTACCTAAATATTAACAATGTCGAAACAATGATCCATTATCCTTATATGCTCAATCAACTAAAGTTTTTTTCACAAAAAAAGCTAAATAAAGCAAATGGCCTTGGAAGTAAAATTTTAAGCCTACCTATTTCAGAAGAACACAAAAAAAAAGAAATATTGTATGTGATTGGATTGATCAAATTTTTTTTTAAAAAATATTGATTATACTAAATCATAAACAGAATTGTTTTTACAAATGGATTGATCAAACAATTTTCTAGAGAAAGCTTTTTAATTTGCCAAATGTTAGCCCATACAAATTTGTCTTTTTTAACTTTAGTATTATTTGGATCATTTAAAAAAAATAGACAATTTTCATTTACTTTTTGCCAGAATCTTGCACCTTCCTCATTATGAGCACATTTTGCAATTATAGAACAATCTTTATGTTTTACAAACATGTCAAATAAATCTGTTTTTTTCCCACCATGAGCTTGGTTCATATTTGATTGTGTAGCTGAAAATGTTGGACAAAATTTAATATTTTTGTCACCAGGCTCAGATCTTAAATGTAATAAAAATTCTATACCATATTTCTTTGTTTCTCTTACAAGTAACGCAAGCATTCCACCATGTGGCTGATTTAGTATTACTTGTTCCCAATTAGGAACCTCTCTTTTAGCATTTGTTACTTGAACGCCTTGAACTGTAAAGAATTGATTTGAAGCATGTTTGATTTTACCATTTGTATATTTCCATTGATTAAGTTTTTCGATAGAACATAATTTAGAACGCATTGTTTCTTTTTTTTGTAATTTTTTTCTTATCATTAATAATTTTTTAATATCATCAGTAGATGAATGTTTATAAGATTCTATCTTTTTTCTAAGCACTTCTAAATTTTTAAAATATTTTTTTTTCATTTATAATTTTTCATTAATTTTTTTTTAAAGTTTGAGTTAAATAAAATTCTCTTATGATAATAATTATATTGTTTATCGTTAAGTTTGTCCAAGAACTCTTTAATAAAATTTTGAAATGGATCATCTTTTTTAACCTTAATTATCTTCATAATATTTTTTTTTTTAAATTTGATGATTAAATCATTATCTGTTGGGGGGGCACAGAATCTATCAAGTTTAATCGAATAGTTTTCTGACTTAAAAGTTATAAGATTTTCATATTCAGAATTATGAGAAAAAAATCCATAAAATTCTAACTTTTTATTTGTTGTATTGATAGAAAAGCTATGGCTCAATCTATTTTTTTTTTTATGAATAAAGGATTTAATATTAATATATTTTCTTAGAAAGATTCTGTTAATTTCTGCCGCGTAAGGTATCATGTCATTAAAACATCCACCACCTAATCTATAAGAAAGTTTAGCATCATTTTTTTTTGGTTTGGGTATATTAAATTCCATTATAATGTTTTTAACAGAATTATTTTTTTTAATTATATCTTTTAATTCCTTAAACTGTTTATGGTAATTAAATGTCAAAGCTTCAGCTAACAATATTTTTGCTTTTTTGGCTCTATGAATTAATTCATCTACCTCATAATGCTTTAAAGACAAAGGTTTATCGGCAATAACATGCTTACCAAGAGATATAGATTTTTTAATATATTGATAATGTAAAGAATTAATCAAAGATACATAAACTATATTAGCAGAGCTTTCTTTTAGAGCCTCTGTGTAATTTCTAAACCATACTTTGTGGCCATTTTTAACTGAAGAATGAGACACTGATGCTATATCAAACTTAAGACCTTTAATATTTTTCAGAGCAGGAATTACTTTTCTTTTGGCTAAATTAGAATAGCCTAATATTAATATTTTCATTATATTTGTAAATATATATTCATTAAAATTAATAAATCATTATAAACTCTATAATATTTAAATGAAAAAAATAATTGTATTCTTTTTTAGCCTATTTGGACTTTCAATTAAACGTAAAATATATTTGTATGATGCAAAGAAAAATCTAAATAAAACCATAAAACACTTCAAAATCAAAAGTATTTTAGATATTGGTGGCAATACAGGTCAGTTTGCTGAAAATATTTTAGAGAGTGGATTTAATGGTAAGATTATTAGCTTCGAACCTCTTTCTAAAGAACATCAAATTATAAAGAAAAAAATAGAAAAGAGAAAAAATAAAAACTGGTTTTTAGAGGAAAGATGTGCGCTAGGTCAAAAAGAAAAAAAACAGAGAATATTTATATCTGGGAATAGTGAAAGTAGCAGTTTACTGAAAATATTAAAAAAACATGTAGAAATGAGGCCATTAAGCAAGATTGTTTCTTCAGAGATTGTAAAGGTCAAAAAGTTAGATAGTTTTTATACTGACATTAAGAAGAAATTAAACAACAAAATTTTATTAAAAATTGACACACAAGGAAATGAACTTTCAATATTAAAGGGTTCAAAAAAAATATTAAAGATTATTAATTTTGCATTAGTCGAAGTATCTCTAGTTAGGCTTTACAAAAATCAGAAGTTATATATGGATATCATAAAGTTTTTTAAATTGAATAATTTTGATGTATGGTCTATTGATAGAGTTATGGGCAATCATATAACTGGACAAACTTATCAGCTAGATATTTTTTTTTGTAAAAGAAAAAAATGAAAATTCTTATTATTGGATCGATAAGATTTAATAAGGACCATTTAGCAAGCAGATTTTTAAAAAATGATTTTAAAAAATTAAAATTTACAGATATCAGAGTTAGTTTAAAAAAAACAATTTAAATTCTTAAAAAAATAGACTACTGATAAAAATATAGTCTTGATTATGAAAAAAATAAATAAACCCTTTTTAATAAAGATTAATGATTTACAACAAGTCCTATTCATCCAAAAAGGTAAATTAGAAGTTATGTTTTACAATAAAAGTAAAAAATTGATAAAAAAGATTGTGTTAAAAAAAGGTGACTCTATAAATAT
>Ga0114998_10000259_pt1 | contig 37189 bp, 32 predicted proteins | sample ArcticOcean_MG_C_5_FD_87044 | JGI IMG/M metagenome (GOLD analysis project Ga0114998, IMG submission 87044) | Marine microbial communities from western Arctic Ocean - ArcticOcean_MG_CB4_138 | ecosystem: Environmental > Aquatic > Marine > Oceanic | place: Arctic Ocean: Canada Basin | collected... | reverse complement strand
TGGTTCCCCCATCAGCTTGGCGCAATCGTAAGCGCCACCACAGCCGCAGAGCTTCAAATCGCCAAGCTTGAGGACTTCCCTCATTCGATCCGCTAGGTGGAGTATGATATTTTCGTCGGGCGATCGGCACAATTGCCCATGAGCTCTCTTCTGCAGGCCCGTAAACTCTAGTGCGGCACCCGCGACGACAACAAAACACTACCGCACAGACATCGTACTGGTGTGGGTTCTTGTTGTTCAAATACCCCTTCACCTTTAGGCCCAAACACGAACAAACTTACCGACAGACCCGCTATTGCGCCCTCATACGCTCCAAAAGAGAAAGGGCCTTGGACGACATAGATCGGGTGCGCCATAAATTGAGTCAGACAGGGCTGCTTTCAGCGTTACGAACGCCCATCCCGTTGACCGATAAAAGTTGAGTAATGCCGCCAAATGATCGGCGCCAATTTAAGTCATATCGATCACTAATATATGGTTCACATCTTGGCCCACAAGCCTGATGCCAAGAGACCGCCGTGGCGAGTTGGTTCTTGCACATGCGCAATATAGTGATCCGCAGTGGTCGCAGACACTTGCAAATCGCCTTTTCCCATTGCAACCGAATAGAGGCTGTTAAACAGCCGCCCATCATTATCGATCGATGCTCGCACCTTTTGATAGCCAAATTACGCCAATACCTTCTGTGCGGCCACTTTGGTTTTTCGCATTTCGCCCTCCGTCAAATGAGCGAACCCAAAAAGCTTTTCTTCATTGGGCCAGCGTTGAAGAACCCAGTCGGTGTTTGAACTTTATTGCGAAATCCTTGAGCGCTTTACATCCTATAGTTCGCATGAGGCCAACTATAATTTCCGATTTGATGTCCGCCTTTCGCAAAAGCGTTCAAGGCTGAGACAGTGTGCCTATTCAACTGTTTTCCAATAACAAATCCAGTCGCGATTATCCCCTCATCCCGGAGGGCCTGATTGATGAACCGCACGCTGGACAAGCCTTCGAACGGTGTCGTTCATGACGGCATCAAATGGGGCAAATCATCGAGTGTGATCGATGTTTCATCTGGCCAAACAAACGGTGGCAGCAATGAGATGAAAGCCGCGACCAGACTGCTGAAAATACATCGCATCAAATCAGGGTACTCAATTTTCAAAAAAACAGCCTCATCCATGCCCAGTTGGTAGTGTAATTTATTTTGTAGGCGGCCTCTTTCATCGCGGCACAAATGCATTTTAATGCAGCGCGACCGCCTCAAGCGCCCGATAGCGCAGGCCAAGTGTCAGCCCCCGCGCCACAAACGAAACCAGCAAAGCCACCCAAAGGCCATGGTTGCCCAAAAGTGGTAACAAACACAGGACAGCCAAAGCGTAGATGACAAAACTCACAAACATCATATTGCGCATGTCGCGGCTGCGGGTTGCTCCGACAAAAATTCCGTCCAGAATGAACGGTCCAAAAGCTAAAAGCGGGGCAATCACCATATAGGGGAGATAATTTCGTGCCGCCAAGCGCACCTCGGGCGCAGTTGTCATGATGTCGATAACCGCTCCGCCAAATAACAGAAATCCAAGCGCAAGAACCAGCGCACTGATGCCCCCCCAAACACCTGCCAAAAGTGCCGCACGTCGCACTTGGCCACGCAATCTTGCCCCAAACGCCTGTCCAACAAGTGCTTCTGCGGCAAAGGCAATTCCGTCTAGACCGTGGGCTGCAATCTGTAAAAACTGCAACAACACCTGATTGGCCGCCAAGGTCACATCACCAAAATCGGCGCCAAGAAATAAAAATGACACCATGATCATTTCCAACAGCAGCGATCGTAGCAGAATATCACGATTAATTGACCACATCAGTCTCAGGCGCGCACGGTCAAAGACCCGCGCCCAGTCGCGCCACGGCGGCGTCATAAACGTATGGCGGCACAGCCAGATCGCCAAAGCAAGCCCACTCCATTCCGCCACAAACGTCGCAATCGCCACACCTTCGACGCCCCAACCCAACCCCAGCACAAACCACAGATCCAGCGCAATATTTAAGCCGTTCATCCACACTTGGATCACCAACACCGCACGGGTACGTTCCTGTGCCACCAGCCAGCCTGTGATACCAAACATCGCAATCGCTGCCGGGGCGCTAAAAATTCGAATTGACATATATTGGCTGGCCAGATTTTCGACCTCGGGAGAGGCTGGCGACAACTGAAATGCAAGCCAGAAGAGCGGCTGTTGCAAAATCACAAACACCATGCCACCACCGGCACCCAGCAATAGAACCCGGGTCAAAAGTGCCGCCACTTCGCCGTGCTGGCCCGCCCCCAAGGCCTGACTGGCCAGCCCGACGGTACCCATCCGCAAAAAGCCGAACAACCAATAAAACGCGCCGAGAATAATCGCCCCAATTCCCACAGCACCGATCGGAGCTGCAGTTCCCATTTGCCCGACCACTGCGGTGTCGACTGCCCCCAGAATAGGCAATGTTACATTGGCCAGAACCACCGGTAGCGCAATATTTAAAATCCGCCTGTGGGTGACCGCCAAGCGATCAACCTCCATCCTATTCAGCTTTCTCAGGCATTAGAAAATGCCCGTTGGCCTGCGCAAATAACCGGGTGCGATTGTCCTGCCACGCCTCAACATTCACCGAGGCATAGCGCCGCCCAGAGCGCGCCACACGCGCCCGGGCATAGGCATCACGCGGCAATCCGGACCGCAGATAATCCACCGTAAAATCGATGGTTTTAGGTAAACGCGGCAGATTGCCGGCCTCGAGCGTCGACAAATCGAGAACGCCAGTTTCCATGTCTTTCCATAACAGTGACCAGCTTAGCTCGATGATCGCCGTAATCTCGAGAAACGCACCGATCGCCCCACCGTGTAATGCAGGCAGTATCGGATTGCCGATCAACTTGTCATCAAACCGCAAAATCGCCGTGAGTTCATCACCACGACGGTCAAATTCAACGCCCAAAAACTGAATATAGGGCACACCTTGCACCAGCGCGTTCAGCGCCACATCGCGCCGCTGTTTGATCTGTTGCACCGGTTCAGGGCGGCGACGGTTGACAGACGGCGTGGTGCTCATGAAACGCGCCCCTCGACCGTAAAGGCGCCAGTAGCTGTGGCAACAGGTCGGCTTTTATCATCGTCAAAAGCGGTTGCACGCACAAAGGCCACCGAACGCGTAACGCGGTAGCAAACGGCGCGGGTGGACAGCGCCTGCCCCGGAGTGGCAGGCCGCATATAGTCAATGCGCAAATCTATTGTCGCCGTGCCACTTGCACAAGCCGGATGACTGATCACCGCAGCGCCACAGCAGGTGTCCATCAACGTCGAGACGGCGCCGCCGTGAAGCACTCCAGTTTTAGGGTCGCCGATAAAACGCGTATCATAAGGCATTGTCATCTCGGCCTCTCCGTCGCCAAGATCGATAAACCTCATGCCCAGCGCAACCGCATGCGGAATGGCTTCCACAAACTGCCGGGCAATTTTACTCTTGTCGACCGCCACCATTAAACCCCGTTATCTGTCTATCTATACAGCTCTATTGCATAAATTTGTAAACCTCTATGTTGCCCTTGCCAAGCCTTAGCCTTAGCTTAGGCACGAGGGAGAAAACTCATGTCTGATCCGCGTTTGACGTTCAAAGAAATGTGCGCAAAATATGACGTCACACCGCGCACATTACGTTATTATGAATATATAGAATTGTTGCAACCCGATCGGGAAGGTCGAGCGCGATTCTATGGTCCGCGCGAATGCGCTCGCATGACGTTGATTCTCCGCGGACGCAGGTTCGGTTTTCAATTGGAAGAACTCCGACAATGGCTGTTGATGTATGAAAAAGAGGGCACCGTCGCGCAGATGAAAACTTGGATCGAGATGGCGGACCGACAGTTGGTTGACTTGGCCATGCAGAAAGAACAATTGCAACTTGCTATGGACGAATTGCAATTACTCCGTAACGAGACAATTCAGGATTTAGAACGCAAAGCCTTATAGAACTAGGTTGGTGCAAGGTCACCCCGCCACAGTAAGGGTATCAGTATTAATTTACGCTTACGTTAACTGCACAATTATAGTATCATAGTATATATGCTTGGTTACACGATATCGAAATTTTTCCACCAAGCACCGAAAGCAAAGAGATCTCAATGTCCAGCGAGACGATGACAATCCAGCAAATGAGCGCAGATTTTGAGGTAACCCCTCGAACACTGCGATATTACGAATCGATCAAGTTGCTTTGCCCGCAGCGCTCTGGACAGCACCGTATCTTTAGTAAGGGTGACCGGGTCCGGCTCAAATTGATCCTGCGCGGCAAACGATTTGGTTTCAGCCTGGAAGAAATCCGCCAGTTACTCGATCTTTATGAAATAGGCGATCAACAACGCACACAGTTTCAGCGAACCTATGAGCTTGCCCAAGAACGGCTGCAAATTATGGAAAAACAGCGCACCGAATTGGACGAGACTATCCATGAATTAAAGCATTTGCTTGAACAGGCCCACACTCACAGTACCGAAAATGGTTGGGTTGAGGGCGACAATTTAAATTAAGCGAACAACAATATTATTATTGGAGGTTATATGCCAAAATATGCAGCACCCATAAAAGAAATAGAGTTTATTTTATTTGACGTGATGGACATCGCCGCCTCGCCCATCCTGGGCTACAGCGACCTTGACCCAGCATTGGTGGCGGCTTTGGTGCATGAAGTCGGAAAAATATCCACTGATATTTTACTACCCTTAAATGCCACCGGCGATACTGAGGGCTGCCGGCTTGAAAACGGGATCGTGCGCACGCCTGATGGCTTTAAGGACGCGTTCAAAGCATTACGGGAGGGCGGCTGGAGCGGGATTGATCTGCCTGAGATCTACGGCGGTCAGGGCATGCCATATTTGATGGGAACGATCGCCAATGAAATATTTTCATCCGGCAACCAGTCTTTGGCAATGTTTCAGGGGCTCACTCACGGCGCCGCCTCAGCGATCCTGGCGCATGGCACCGAAGCGCAGAAATCCACTTATCTGCCACCGATGGTGGCCTGTGAATGGACCGGCACAATGAACCTAACGGAACCGCATTGTGGCACCGATCTTGGACTGATGCGCACCAAAGCAGTCCCGCAAACCGATGGCAGCTATCAAATCACCGGACAGAAAATCTTTATATCAGCCGGTGACCACGACTTGACTGAAAATATTATCCATCTGGTCTTGGCAAGAATTCCCGGCGGCCCAGACGGTATCAAGGGGGTGTCGCTATTTATTGCACCCAAAGTGCTGGTACACAGCGATGGCACTCTGGGCGCACGCAATAGTGTCACCGCCGGCAAAATCGAAACCAAAATGGGCCTGCACGGCAACCCAACATGCGTGATGAACTATGACGGCGCGACAGGCTATCTTTTGGGCGAGCCCCACAAGGGGATGCGCGCAATGTTCACCATGATGAATGAGGCCCGCTTGGGCGTCGGAACACAGGCCATTGCGCAGGCCGAGATCGCCTATCAAAATGCAGTTTACTATGCCAAAGACCGCCAACAGGGGCGTGCCGCGCATGGGGCGCAAAACCCCGCAGACCCCGCTGACCCAATTATCGTACATCCGGATATAAGGCGCGCATTACTGGATCAAAAAAGTTATCTCGAAGGTGGACGGGCGCTCTTACTTTGGGGCTCTGAGTTAATTGATCGCGCACACCGCTCGCAAGACGACGCCGCTTTGGGTTTAATCTCTCTGCTCACCCCGGTGATCAAGGGTTTTCTCTCCGATGAAGGCTACAAGATGACAGTTAAGGCCCAGCAGGTTTTTGGCGGCTACGGCTATATCGAAGAGGCAGGCATGTCACAATTCACCCGCGATGCCCGCATTACAATGATCTATGAGGGCGCAAACGGGGTACAGGCGCTTGATCTGGTGGGTCGAAAACTTGGCCAAGAGGGCGGGCGCCATATCCGGGCCTTTATCAAAATCGCAACCAGCTTCATCGACAGCCATAAAAGCGAGGATGCGCAATTTGAAAAAACCTTTACTGCCCCGCTCGCCGCAGCTCTGAAAGACCTGCAATCGGCCAGTATATATTTCATGCAACACGCCCCGACAGAACCGAACACTGTCTTGGCAGGATCTTATGACTTCATGCACCTCTTCGGGCATACCTGTATGGGTCTGATGTGGGCACGCATGGGATGGGCGGCACATGAAGCTCTAAAAAATGACCCATCTGACGCAGCGTTTTACAAGACGAAACTGACCACAGGACGTTATTACATGTCACGTCGCCTTCCTGCCACCGCACTGCACCTGCAACGGATTAAAAGCGGTGGCGCGATGGTAATGGCGCTGGCCGAGGCCGATTTCTAACTAAGAAAGCGGGGCTTTAACGAAACACAACACAAGACATTGTCGCATTTGGCCGTGTTTTGACACAAACGCAACCAGGCGGTACAAGCCCTCCCGATACTCCACGACACTCAAACCTTCACAGCGCCCGGACGTGTGAAGTTGCGGTAAAGAGCAAATTTAAGGAGATATTTCATGCAGTCTGCGTGGATGAACGATGAACATAAGATGCTGGCCGATATGACGGAAAAATTCATCCATGAAGAATGGGTGCCGCATTTTGGCCGTTGGCGCGATCAGGGTGAAATGGACCCCTCCACATGGCAGCAAGCCGGTGAATTAGGTCTACTTTGCCCCTCAATTCCAGAAGAATACGGAGGCCCCGGAGGAGATTTCGGCCACGAGGCTGTCATTCTCATGGAGGGGGCCCGCTCAAATCTGGCAAGCTGGGGGCACGGGATCCATTCAGGAATCGTGGCGCATTACATTCTCTCCTACGGGACCGAAGAACAAAAACAACGCTGGTTGCCCAAAATGATATCTGGCGAGATTGTCGGCGCGCTGGCGATGACCGAACCCTCAGGCGGTTCAGATGTGCAAGCGATTAAGACAAAAGCGGTCAAAGATGGCAATCTCTATCGCCTCAGCGGTCAAAAGACCTTTATCACCAACGGCCAACATGCCAATTTAATCATCGTTGCCGCCAAGACAAACCCCAAAGAAAAGGCCAAGGGCATGTCGCTGATTGTGCTTGAAACAGACGGTGCTGAGGGTTTTCAACGCGGCCGCAATCTTGACAAAATTGGCCTGAAAGCAGGCGACACCTCTGAATTATTTTTCGACAATATCGCCATTCCTCCCGAAAACCTGTTGGGCGGGGAGGAAGGCCAAGGCTTTTACCAGATGATGAAACAGCTCCCACAGGAGCGGTTGATCATCGGCTGTGGCTCGGTCGGGGCAATGGAAGGCGCAGTCTCACGAACCATTCAGTACTGCAAAGAACGCGAGGCCTTTGGCGGCCCGTTGACCCAGTTTCAGAACACCCGCTTTAAACTGGCTGAAGTGAAGACAAAAACCACTGTATCTCGAGCATTTCTTGACGAATGTATCATGGAACATCTCAACGGAGAATTGACCGTCGAGAAGGCGGCTATGGCGAAATACTGGCTGACCGACACGCAGGGTGAAGTCATAGATGAATGTTTACAGTTGCACGGTGGCTATGGTTACATGCAGGAATATGACATTGCCGAAATGTGGACGGACGCGCGCGTGCAACGGATATACGGCGGTACTAATGAAATTATGAAAGAACTGATCGCGCGTTCTTTATAAACGAAAAGCCGGCGCTCTGGCGCAACACCCAGCGCACCGAAAATAAATATCAAAGCGCCAAAGCCTGAGCGTCTCAAAATCAAACTGGGCAACTGCTGGCCCCAAGTACCCGAATAGGAGTGACTATGACCCTACAACTGCATTGCTTTGGTGAAAGCGGTCACAGCTATAAGGCGGCGCTTGCTTTGGAAATGAGCAGTCTGGACTGGACACCCGTGTTTATCGATTTTTTTTCAGGGGCCACGCGTAGCGCAGACTATCACACAACGCTCAACCCAATGGGCGAAGCGCCAGTGCTTATTGACGGAGAGATCAGACTGACACAATCGGGCGCAATCCAGGACTATATCAGCGAAAAGACCGGCAAATTTGGTGGTACCAATGCCGCCGAACGCCGCGAAATCCTGCGCTGGGTGCTTTGGGACAATCATAAACTCTCATCCAACGCCGGCACGTTGCGCTTTATGATGAATTTCCTACCAGAAGCAAAGCGGTCAGCCGATGTGATCGGTTATCTCTCTGGTCGATTAAAAGCGTCATACAAAGTGCTGGATACCCATCTTGCGGGCCGCGACTGGATTGTATCAGACACCCTAAGCAACGCTGACATGACCTGCTGTGGTTATCTATATTACCCCGAACCCTTTGGATTTAAACGCCAAGACTGGCCTAACATTGACCGTTGGCTCGACAATATTGCTGCCAAACCCGGCTGGAAAGCCCCCTATGATCTGATGCCCGGCAGCCCGGCTGACCGCGCGTAAACGGAGATTATCATGACCGACGCTTATATCTATGACGCCCTGCGTACCCCTCGCGGAAAAGGCCGCAAAGACGGCGCGCTGCACGAGTTATCTGCGCTACGGCTGTCTGCGCAAACGCTGAATGCATTGAAAGAACGTAACAATCTGTCCGGTCACGCAGTCGAGGATGTGATTTGGGGCAATGTTACCCAAGTTGGCGAACAGGGCGGTTGCCTGGCACGCTCGGCGGTGCTGGCCTCGGATCTGGATCAATCGATCCCCGGCTTGGCGATCAACCGGTTTTGTGCCTCGGGGCTTGAGGCGGTCAATCTAGCGGCCAATCAGGTGCGCGGTGGCGCCGGCAACGGCTATATTGCCGGCGGCGTTGAAATGATGGGTCGCGTTCCAATGGGCAGCGATGGTGCCGCAATTGCCGTTGACCCAAGCCTGGCAATGGAGACGTATTTTGTTCCCCAAGGCATCAGTGCAGACCTGATCGCCACGCAATACGGATTTAGCCGCGATGACGCCGATGCGTTGGCCGTTGAATCCCAACGCCGTGCCAGAGCCGCTTGGGAAGACCATAGGTTTGACAAATCGGTCATGACAGTGCGTGATCAAAACGGTTTGACGATCCTTGATCGGGACGAATACATGCGCCCCGAAACCAATATGCAAAGCCTCGGGGCGTTAAAGCCATCGTTCAAAGATATGGGCGAGGCGATGCCCGGTTTTGATAAAGTCGCTCTGATGCGGTACCCGCATCTGCAACGGATTGACCATATTCACCATGCAGGCAATTCATCCGGTATCGTCGATGGCGCAGCCGCATTGCTGATCGGCAATAAGGCCTTTGGGCAAGAACACGGGCTGAGCCCGCGCGCGCGCATTCGCGCCACGGCAAAAATTGGAACGGACCCCACAATCATGCTGACCGGACCGGTGCCGGTGACCGAAAAAATCCTGAAAGACGCGGGCATGAACATCGGTGATATCGATCTGTTCGAGGTCAATGAGGCCTTCGCTTCGGTGGTGTTGCGCTTTATGCAGGCCTTCGATGTCGACCACGACAAGGTCAACGTCAACGGCGGATCCATCGCTATGGGCCATCCTCTTGGGGCAACGGGGGCAATCATCCTTGGCACGCTGCTCGATGAGTTGGAACGCAGTGGCAAAAGCACCGGACTGGCGACCCTGTGTATCGCATCCGGCATGGGTGCCGCGACAATCATCGAGCGGGTCTAATGCCAAAAACCGCCATACCTGACCTGCAAAACGAGGTTCCCAAACCGCATCCGGTTTTGGGATGTCTGCTTGGCGCGTATGATTATAGCATAATCGGTGAGCCTGGTGGCCTGACGCAGTTTGGCGTCCATATCGAAGTCTTGCGCCCGGGGTCAAAATCATCACTGCGCCATTGGCACGAAACCAAAGATGAAATGATCTATATGCTGTCAGGCGAGGTGGTTTTAATTGAAGAAGCTGAAACCCGCTTGTGCAAGGGCGATGCCGCCTGTTGGCCTGCGGGTGCGGCCACCGCCCATTGTCTTGAAAACCGCAGCGATGCCGATGCCAGCTATCTGACCATCGGCGCTCGCAATCAATTAGATACAATTCATTATCCTGATCACAACCTGATCACCCACAAGGATGGAGCAGCGCGCCGCTACAGCCAGAGCGACGGCAGCCCCTACCCCGAGAGGACCTCAAAATGACAGATTTCACCCTCACCAAAGAGACCAATGGCATTGCGACAATCATTTGGGATTGCGAAGGCAAAGCTATGAACATCATGACCATCGACGCCCTGCAGGCATTGAACGGTTTGATCGACACCGCCTTGGCCGATGACGCCATCAAGGGTATTATCATCACCAGCGCAAAACCCGACTTTGCCGCCGGTATGGATCTAAACGTATTGGGCGCGATGACGTCGCACGCCGGCCATGCGCCGGCACAAGCGTTATTTTCAGCCATCTCGAATATCCACGCCATGCTACGCAAGATTGAACGGGCCGGTATGGATCCTAAAACAAACAAGGGCGGCAAACCGATTGCCAGCGTCTTACCCGGCACGGCCCTTGGCATCGGGTATGAGCTGCCTTTGGCGACCCACAGAATTTTTGCCGCAACCAACCCAAAGGCCAAAATTGGCCTGCCTGAAATCTTGATTGGTATTTTTCCCGGGGCCGGCGGCACAACACGTTTGTCGCGAAAAATGGGTGCCATGGCCGCAGCCCCCTATCTTTTAGAGGGCAAGACACTGTCACCCCAAAAGGCCAAGTCGGCGGGATTGGTCGATGTGGTTTGCGACGATCCGATGGCCGAGGCCCGCGCCTGGGTGTTGCAGGCAAAAGACGCCGATCTGGTTAAGCCGTGGGATGCGAAGGGCTATAAAATGCCCGGTGGCACACCCTATCATCCAGCAGGTTTCATGACATTTGTCGGAGCTTCTGCAATGATCAACGGCAAAACCCAAGGCGCGTTTCCGGCCGCTAAGGCGCTGTTGAGCACTGTCTATGAGGGCGCGCTGGTTGATTTTGATACCGCGCTGAAAATCGAAGCGCGCTGGTTCACCAATATTTTGACTAACCCCAGTTCCTCGGCGATGATCCGCAGTTTGTTTGTCAATAAAACTGCGCTGGAAAAGGGCGCGGTGCGGCCACAGGGTATTGCCGATCAATCAGTCAGAACCGTGGGCGTCTTGGGCGCAGGTATGATGGGGGCCGGCATCGCGCTGGTCTCGGCGATGGCAGGGATAAAGGTGATATTGATCGATCAGCAACAACCGGCTGCCGATCGCGGCAAAGCCCATAGCGCCAACTATATGGACAAGGGCATCAAACGCGGCAAAGCCACCGCCGAAAAGAAAGCCGCCGTGCTGGAGCTTATCACTGCAACAACGGATTACGCGGCTCTCAAAGACGCCGACTTGATTATCGAGGCGGTTTTCGAAGACCCCACAGTCAAAGCCAGCGTCACCAAAGCGGTTGAAGCAGTCATCGCAACAGATTGCATTTTTGCGTCGAACACCTCGACCCTGCCGATCAGCGAGTTGGCCAAAGCCTCAACCCGGCCAGATCAATTTATCGGCATCCATTTCTTCAGCCCCGTGGAACGCATGGCGCTGGTCGAGATTATAAAAGGCAAACAGACAGGTGACCGGGCTGTCGCCAAAGCGCTAGATTATGTCCGACAGATCCGCAAGACACCCATCGTAGTCAATGATGCGCGGTTTTTCTATGCCAACCGCTGCATTATACCCTATATCAACGAGGGCATTCGCATGGTGTCAGAGGGCGTCGCACCGGCGCTGATCGACAATGCGGCAAGAATGCTGGGCTTTCCTGTGGGACCATTGCAATTGGTCGACGAGACCTCGATCGATCTTGGCGCAAAAATCGCCCGAGCCACCAAAGCCGCGATGGGCAACGCCTATCCAGACGGGGCTGTGGATGAGGTGATTTTCAAAATGGAGGATCAGGGTCGTCTGGGGCGCAAAGCCAAAGCCGGTTTTTTTGCCTATGACGACAGTGGCAAACGTCTTGGATACTGGGACGGTCTGGGCGACCAGTATCCCCTGGCCGCTATGCAACCAGAATTGACCGATGTGCAGCACAGGCTGATGTTCGCGCAAGTCCTCGAAGCCGTCAAAGCGCTGGAAGAAGGCGTGTTGATAGACATCCGAGAAGGTGACGTCGGGGCGATCCTCGGCTGGGGCTTTGCCCCCTGGAGCGGTGGACCGCTGTCGTGGTTGGATATGCTTGGCACCCCCTATGCCGCCCAGCGCTGTGATCAACTGCAAGCCACCTTCGGAGACCGCTTTGGTTGTCCGGATCTGCTGCGCGAGATGGCCGCAAAAAATCAAAGCTTTTACGGCCGCTTCGGCACGGCTGAGCAAGCCGCATAAACCCATTAAAAAGCACCGGAATATAACGCCGGTCTGCCTTGCATGGCGCAGGTTAGGCTGACAGGGAATTCGAATGCAGTATATGTCTATTTTACGAAATATGTCTGTTTTACGTTTTCGCTATTGTGTGTTTTCTCTGGCGCTCGGCTATTGGCTCTATCAATTTTTCACCGCCAATTATGATACTGTCGGGTGGCAGTTTCGCCATTTAACCTTTTGGGGTCTGACCGGCGCAGTCTATGTTGCGTGGTTGATGCTGTCGCTCAGTCGCAAAGGCCTGCCCCCCGCTCATGATGCGCTTGTCTCATCGGTTGCGGTACTCAATGCCATGGTGATGTTTTTATATTGGAAGCTGTATTTTATCGACCCGTCCCTTGTGAATGGCAACGGCCCCATTGTCTGGCATCAAGAATATTATTTACATCTTTGCGGCCCATTGCTTATGATCATTGACGCGCTGTTTCTGAACCGGGCTTTTCAGAACATCCTAAGAGGCGTGTTGATGACCACTATGATTTGTATCGCGTATATTATATGGTCGGAAGCCATTGTGGGGCCCTTCAATATTGAACCCATTGGCAGCGTGACTTCGGGTTTGCCATATCCCTTTCTGAACGATATGGTTTTCATGGAAAGGGCGCTATTTTATGCCACTACAACCGCCACTGGGGTGATGATGTATGCAGGTTTCTGGCTGTTCAGCAAACTGTTGCCCAGACTGATCAGTCAAAAAAATCTATGACCGATCCAAACTGCAGAGGGTTAAATGCGCGTTCTTGTGTTGGGCGGGCCAGGTTTGATCGGCGTTGCTGTGATCAGGGACTTGATCAAACATTGCCATAAAGTTCTGGCCCTAAGCCGCTCGACCAGATCTGTTGCAATTCTAAAGGCGCTTGGCGCCTCGCCATTACGCGGGGATTACGCGCGCCAGAGGCGTGGGTTCAATCCGTCAGGCGCGTCGATGCCGTCATCCAAGTCGCCGCAACCTTTACCGAAGACATGGGGCAGGTTGAAAGCAAGGCCCTGGAGGCGATGATCCAAGCGCTTGGGCGCAAAGATGGCAAAATCCGCCTGATCTATACAGGAGGCGTTTGGCTCTATGGCGCGACCGGCAATTCGATTGCGAATGAGACCACCCAGTTTCAACCGATGCCTGCCTTGGCTTGGATGGTAGAGACCAGCGAGAAATTACTGCACACCCAAGCGTTTGCAACAGCTGTGATACATCCCGCGATGGTCTATCATCAGGTGGGCGGGGCCTTCAGCCGGTTTATAGACTGTGCAAAGCAGCACAAACAGATCGAGATTTGGAAAGATGGAGCAACGCGCTTGCCACTTATCCACCGCAACGATCTGGCAATGGCGTACCGTCTTTTGCTTGAGCAACCCAAGCTGACGGGCCATTTCAATGCCAGTGCCCAGATCGGTGTTCGGGTTGACACAATCGCCAAGACGATTGCGCAAAAATACCGCAGCCCCAATGGTTTTAAGGTCATACCCGCCGCCACTGTGCGTCAAAAATACAGGTTTTGGGCAGACGGGCCAATGCTGGACCAGCAAATGGCATCACCGAGGCTACAAACGCTTTGCGACTGGAAACCGGCCATCACCGACTTCGCAACCTGCCTGTAAGCAGACATACGGGCGAAACCATGGAAAACAGATAAAAATCCCGCATCATAGGGCTTTTCTTACCCCGAAATGCAGGGCATTATTCGGCCCCAACAGCGGGGCAAAACCGGTATAATACCGACGCAACACAAACAGGGAGCATGGCAATGGGATGGATGAAGGATGAGACCGGGTTGGAGAAATGCGCAGCAAACCATGTCCCCCTCACGCCGCTGTCACATCTACAGCGGGCGGCGAAAGTATTTCCGGACAAACTGGCGGTAAGCTATGGCAACCACCGCACAAACTATCGTGACTATCACGACCGTGTGACACGCCTTGCCTCGGCCCTCACCCAGCGTGGCATAAGATCGGGCGATGTGGTGGCCACCATGATCCCAAACCTGCCGGCTCAGGCTGAGGCGCATTTCGGCGTTCCGGCCTGCGGTGCGGTGCTGAACACAATCAACACCCGCCTTGATGTTGGCACGGTAAGTTACATTCTTGACCACGGCGGCGCCAGACTGGTGCTAGCTGACACCCAATTCATCGAACTGGCCGAGGCGGCCATCGCAGCGTTGGATGGCGAAAAGCCGCAGCTGATCGAAGTGGCCGACCCGCAAGCGGGATACCCCGCCACCGGGCGCCACCCCGAATATGAGGACCTGCTGCAAGAAGGCCATGCAGATTTCCGTTGGATGATGCCAAAAGACGAATGGGAAAGCCTGGCTTTGAACTATACCTCCGGCACCACCGGACGCCCTAAGGGCGTGGTTTACCATCATCGCGGAGCGTATTTGATGACCCTGGGCACCGTGATCAGCTGGCGCATGGTGCTGAACCCAGTGTTTCTGGCAATTGTGCCTTTGTTTCACTGCAACGGTTGGAACCACACGTGGATGATGCCGGTCCTTGGCGGCACGGTTGTTTGCTGCCGCGATATCAGCGCCAAGGCGATTTATGACGCCATTGCCGATAAAGGGGTCACACATTTTGGCGGCGCCCCCATTGTGCTTAATCTGATCGTCAACGCGAAAGCAGAAGATCGCCGCACCTTTGACCATCAGGTCGAGGTGTTTACCGCTGGTGCCCCCCCTGCCCCGGCCACACTAGCCAGCATTGAAACCCTCGGCTTTAACGTCACCCAAGTGTACGGCCTGACCGAGACCTATGGACATATCACCGAATGCCTGTGGGACGAGACGTGGGATGCGTTGCCACAAGCGGAAAAAGCCATCATCAAGGCGCACCAAGGGGTGGCAATGCCCATGATGGAAGACGTCACAGTGCTGGATGAAAACATGCAACAAGTGCCGATGGATGGCACCACCCAAGGCGAGATCATGATCCGTGGAAACCCGGTGATGAAAGGGTACTTTAAAAACCCCGAAGCCACTTTGAAAGAGCTGTCAGGCGACTATTTTCACTCGGGCGATCTGGCAGTTCAGCACCCCAACGGCTATATCCAGATTGCCGACAGGGCCAAAGATATCATCATTTCCGGAGGCGAAAACATCAGTTCTGTCGAGGTGGAAGGCGTTTTAATGGCCCATCCGGCGGTATCGCTTTGTGCTGTGGTTGCCAAACCAGATGACAAATGGGGAGAAGTGCCCTGCGCCTTTGTTGAATTGAAAGACGATGTAACCGTCACACATGATGCTTTAATCGCCCATGCCAGAAGCTCGCTCGCAGGGTTCAAAACCCCCAAGACGATCATCTTCCAGGAACTGCCCAAGACCGCAACCGGCAAAATTCAAAAATTCGAGCTGCGTACATTTGCAAAAACGCTGTGAGCACCCTGCTTGGGGGGCGGCCTTGTTGCCGTCACCCCAGCGCTCGTGATACAGTGCGTGAGAAAAACCAGAGCCAAGATATCCATTCATGACAGCCCTGACGCAATACAGCAGACTTGAGGCAACAGCCCTTTGGCGACAGACGCCAGAGGCGCAACGGCGCGAGGTGATTGTTTCCATTGGCGACGCCACTTTGGTCATAGCAAATATCAATGATCAGGCGCTGACCCATTGGTCGTTGGCAGCAGTGGTGCGCGCCAACCCCACAGTCTCACCAGCAGTTTTTCATCCAGATGGTGACCCCAGCGAAACGCTGGAATTCTCAGATGACGCGACCGAAATGGTTGAGGCCATTGAAAAGTTGCGAGACAATATTGCCAAGAGACGACCGCGCAAAGGTCGGTTGCGGGTTGGGATTTTGCTGCTCTCGGTTGTCACTATCCTGGCACTGGGCGTGTTCTGGCTGCCGAATGCCATATTAACCCACACTTTGAGCATCGTCCCCGAGGCAAAACGGGCGCAAATTGGCGACGCTCTGCTTACGCATATCAAAGCCATGACCGGAACCCCTTGCGATGACCCAGCCGGAGTGACAGCGCTTAATGTTCTATCCAAGCGTCTATTCGGTCAGGCAGGCAATCACCAACTGACCGTAGTGCCGTCCTCTTTAGACGGAACGCTGCATTTGCCTGGCCGGCGCATATTGCTGGGCCGCGCCTTGACCGAAGATCCCGAAGAACCTGAGATTCTGGCCGGGTATATTCTTGCCGAGGCCACTCGCATGGCCCAAAAAGACCCACTCAGTAATTTGTTAAAACATGCCGGTACAATCGAAACTTTCAGATTGCTAACAACCGGCATGGTGGGAAATGCAAGCCTCAAAGCCTTTGCAGAGTTTACCCTCACAGCCCCGCAACGCGAGGTCGAGCAAGAGGCTTTATTGGTCAGTTTCGAGGCTGCTAAAGTCCAGGCCTCTCCCTATGCTTACGCTTTGGACACAGCCGGAGATTTGAGCCTTGCCCTAATAGAGGCGGATCCATTCAGCGGAGCCGGCACCCCAACCGTTCTGTCAGACGCCAATTGGGTTCGGGTGCAAAACATCTGTGGGTACTGAGCCGGCCTACCCACCCAAAGGGTCGTCACCTACGAGTAAAAGCATCTTTAAAGCCAGCTTTCCGCGTCGTTTTCAGTGCTGTCATCAAACCCGGTTTCTTTTCAAACGGGCCAGCTAGGACCACACAATATATCCGACCTTTAATTTTACTTCTTTTGATCACAACCGGTAAACCCAAGGCTTTCAACTTTGCAGCTGTCCGCTCAGCGTTGGCTTTAACTGCAAAAGTTGCAACCTGAACAAATCGTAAAGCTGCTGCTGTTGCCCCAGACACGCATTTTGTCCCACAAGGTTCGATGGCTTGATCCTGCCAAGCTGTGGCATATCCCAAAGGCATATTCTGCGACTTTACCACTGCCTTGGGGGCAAGCGCAGGTTTTTGTCTGGCTTCTGACTTTCGGGTGATCTCTGGGGTTTGGGCAATCGCCAGTTTTTCGGTGGTCCCTGGCTTTTCGGCGATCTCCGGCTTTTTGGCGATCTCTGGCTTCCCAGTTGTCGGGAGCGTCACTTGTGGCGCAGCAGCCGTCTGAGACTTAGGGATTACAGCAGTTTTCTTTTTCGAAACTGCAACATCCTGCAAGGTCGGCGCAGGCACCGGCATTGCAGGATCAAGTCCCAGTGCCTCAGCGACTGGGTTGCCAAAGGTTGGGGAAAGGCCACAAACTGAAACTCGGTTTTTTGCAACCTGAGGTACCCAGTGCAAGGCGTCATCAAACATCACCCTGATGTATAAACATCCGCGGCTATCGATATAAGCATTGGCACTAAAGTCTTCTGGCGGCAGTTCTGCCGGATTGCTGTCACCGGTTATGGCCACCGCAATATGACACCAAAGACTAAGGTATAATATTACGAAAGTCCGAAAGATTACGCGCGCGAACGTCATGGCAACCCCAAAAATGTGCCTACAAGGTGCAACAAATCAGCCATCGTGTAAAGCTAAGGCACAATTATTTTGTCCCAAACATGCGATCACCGGCATCACCCAGCCCCGGCACGATATAGCCTTTCTCATTCAGGTGCGAATCCAATGCCGCAGTTACAATCGGGACGTCGGGGTGGGCCTCAGCCATCCGCGCCACGCCTTCTGGCGATGCCAGTAAGCATAAAAACCGGATGTTTGTTGCGCCCGACTGCTTGAGCAAATCCACCGCAGCCACAGAGGAATTGCCCGTCGCCAGCATCGGGTCAACCGCAATCACCAACCGGTCCTGCATCGATTCCGGCACCTTAAAATAATATTGCACCGGCTGCAGGGTCTTCTCATCACGGTACAGACCGACAAACCCAACGCGCGCTGAGGGCACCAATTCAAGCACACCATCAAGCAAACCGTTGCCAGCCCTGAGAATAGAAATCAACGCCAGTTTCTTGCCATCAAGTACCGGCGCGTCCATCTGCTCCATCGGGGTTTCGATGACCTTGGTGGTCATCGGCAGACCGCGGGTCACTTCATAGGCCAGCAGCTGACTGATTTCACGCAGTAATTGCCGAAAAACCGCCGTCGAGGTCTGTTTTTCACGCATCAAGGTCAGTTTATGCTGTACCAAAGGATGCGAAACAATTGTAAGATGTTCACTCATGGGAGCTCCAGTTTTTCATGCACCCGACCGCGGGTCGCCTCATCACAAAATGCAGCCGCTGTCGCATTCAAATCACGGAAATCGTCTGCCGTCCAGTCATACGCTTCGGCAAGGCTTTGGTATTCCTGCCGCATCGTCGTAGAGAAAAACGGGGGATCATCTGTCGATACTGTCACTTTGACACCGGCCTCGCGCAGCGCTCGGATCGGATGTGTTGCCAGTGTCTTTGCCACACCCAAAGCCACATTTGAACCTGGGCAGACCTCAAGCACAATTTCACGGGCGACCAGTTCTGTCACCAATGCCGGATCTTCGATCGCCTGCACACCGTGCCCGATACGCACCACCCTGAGATCCTCTATTGCCTGCCATACCGACGCAGCACCGCCCCATTCACCCGCGTGACTGGTCAAATGCAGCCCTGCCTCGTGCGCCATGTCAAAACTATAGGCAAAATCACCTTGCCGGCCTTGCATCTCGTCGCCCCCCATACCAAAGCCGACGATCCAATCGCCTGCTGTCTCTGCCGCGCACCGCGCCGTGGCCTTGGCACGCTCAGGCCCCAAGTGGCGGATACAGGTCGGAATGCCGCGCATGATGATGCCGTGCTGCCTCTCGGCTTGCGCAGCGGCCTCGCGGATGGCGTGCAGATATTCGCGCCAGGCTGAAAGATCTCCCCCACCACAAAATTCCGGCGATAGAAAACTTTCGACATAGACGACGTCGTTGGCCATGCATTCAGCCAAAACCGCCGTGGTCAAGCGTTGAAAATCCTCGGGGCTTTGCAACACCTGGGTTGCCGCTTCATAAACCGCCAGAAATTCGATAAAATTTTCAAAATCATAGCCTCCATCAGGGGTGAAGATGCCGCTGATATCAACATTTTTTTCATGCGCCAACTGGCGGATAAACGCCGCGGGTGCAGCCCCTTCCAAATGCAGATGCAATTCCACCTTAGCAAGCTGAGAAACATTCATAAAAAACTCTTTCCAAACCCCTGTGACGCGACCCTGAGATGGGCTGCGATACTCGTCGCAACGTCCTCGAAATGTACCAAACCTATGGCCGCGGCCGGGCAGCCAACCCCTAGCACCGGCACGCGCTCGCGTGTGTGATCCGTCCCGCACCATGTGGGATCATTACCATGATCGGCTGTGATCAGCAAAAGATCATCTCGGCGCAGTCGAGGGAGAAGCAACCCCAGTTGCGTATCAAACCATTCCAAAGCGCGGGCATAGCCAGCAACATCGCGCCGGTGTCCATAAAGACTGTCAAACTCAACAAAGTTTGCAAAGGTCAATGACCCATCATCGGCACTTTCCACCGCCTGAAACAAATGCTGCATCAATGCCTGATCTGTACCCGTGTGCAGCGTATCAATCCCGCTCATCGAAAAAATATCTCCGATTTTTCCAATCGCGTGGACGCGTTCGCCCGCCGCCTGCACCCAGTCCATCAGGGTCGGTGCGGGTGGTACAATTGCATAATCACGCCGGTTGCCAGTGCGCTGGAAACCCGTCTCGATAGAGCCGGTGAAAGGGCGGGCAATCACCCTCCCAACATGCATCTGATGCAAGCGTGGCGCCAGCGCGGCGCAAAGCGCATGCAGGCGCGCCAGACCAAACCATTCTTCATGGGCCGCAATCTGAAACACACTGTCGGCCGAGGTATAACAAATCGGCCAACCCGTGCACAGATGCGCGGCCGCATGCTTGGAAATCATCTGCATGCCTGACCCGTGGCAATTGCCGAGTATTCCCGCGCAGCCTGCCTTCTCGCAGACATGCGCCACGAGACCGGAATCAAAAGCAGGGGTATTATCGGGAAAATAATGCCAAGCCCACGGGACCCTAAGGCCTGCCAGTTCCCAATGCCCGGTCGGGGTGTCTTTGCCTACCGAGTGCTCTGTTGCCGCACCCCAAAGCCCACTTGGCATCGCGGCCAACCCAGGCGTGGCCTCACCTGAGGCCAAGCGCACGGCAGCGCCCAACCCCAAACCATCCAATATCGGCAGTGCTAGTCGCCCATTGCGTCCAGTATCGGCCAGCCCCCCAGCGCAGGCCTGCGCGATATGGGCCAGCGTATTGGCGCCACTGTCGGGATAAGAACCATTGAAATACTGATCCGCGTCGGGCGCTCCGCCGCAACCCACAGAATCCATCACCAACAAAAACGCCCGGCTCACCGCACAATCCTGTCACAAACCAACGGCGCAGGTTCCGGCGCATCCAGGCTCAGGCGTATCGCGGCACGCAACCGGTCTGCCACCAATTCGGCTTGGTCCAAACACACGGCATGAACCCGCGCCAAAACATCCCCCCGCGCGAGCCATGTCCCCAATGGTGCGACGTCACTCAGACCCGTTGCAGGATTGATCACATCAGTTTCAACCTGCCGACCACCCTCCAAAGCAACGACCGCCAAGCCCAAGGCCTCACCGTCAATCACACTGACATACCCAGCGCCTGGGGCGGTTACTTCCACCACCACATCGGCTTTCGGCAGATACCGCGCGGCCTGCTCAACAAACCTCGTTGGTCCCCCTTGGGCTGCGACCATGCGGCCAAACCGCTCTGCAGCTGCGCCACTGGTGATGGCCGCTGCAATCCGCTCGGCGCCCTCGCTGGTCGAGCCAACCATGCCGGCGCCAGCCAGAACCTCACCGCCCAGGGCCGCCGACAACTCAAAAATCAAGCCGCGCACCCTGCCAGTCAGCACAGCTACGACATCGGCAACTTCCAATGCGTTGCCCACCGACGGAACCAAAGGCTGGTCCATATTGCTGATCAGCGCACGGGTCGGGCAGCCTGCCATGACCGCCGTCTCGACCAAAGCTGTTGCCAGCGCCTGCGCCTCGGTGCGTTGTTTCATAAATGCGCCACTGCCCAGCTTTACATCCAGCACCAAACCGTCAAGGCCTGCTGCCAGTTTTTTGCTGAGGATGGAGGCCGTGATCAAGTCGATACTATCAATGGTCGCGCTGACATCGCGCACCGCATAGAGCCGCCGGTCCGCCGGAGCAATTTCGGCGTTAGCACTAAAAATTACGCATCCCACTTGCGCCAGCACCGAGGCTGCCTGGGATTGCGACAGCGCGACCGAAAGTCCTGGAATAGCCTGCATTTTATCCAGCGTCCCACCGGTATGCCCAAGGCCACGACCAGAAATCATTGGCACAAATGCTCCGCAAGCCGCCAAGGCTGGTGCCAGCACCAGCGAGACGCAATCACCCACCCCACCGGTAGAGTGTTTATCAAGGACCGGTCCCGCCACATCCCATTTCATCCGCGTGCCGCTATCGCACATCGCTTGGGTCAGTGCCGCACGACCCGCATCACCCAGCCCTTTGAGACAGACCGCCATAGCAAACGACCCGGCTTGGGCATCGCTGACCGCACCGCTCGCAAGTCCGTTTGCGAACCACTGCAACTCTCCATCTTCCAGCGGCTGCTGATGGCGAATCTTTGCAATAATTACACGCGCATCCATCAGCGCTCATAAATCCATGTGGTGTGGCTTAAAGGCCCCCGGCAGCAATTCTGCCACCGTGGTGATCTGCTGTGCGCCAGCAGTCGTGGCCAACGTCACCACAACATCGCCACCACAGAATTCAGCCAGCTTTTGCCGGCAGCCGCCACAGGGCGGCACCGGGTCGGGGCAATCAGCAATCACGCAGACTTCAGAAATTATGGTTTCACCCGCCGCCACCATGGCTGCAATAGCCCCTGCTTCGGCGCAGGTGCCTTCGGGATAGGCGGCATTTTCCACATTCACACCAGTATAGACCACGCCTGACTGGGCGCGCAACGCCGCGCCAACCTTAAAGCCCGAATAGGGCGCATAAGCATTTTTTCGCACCGCCTGCGCGGACTGAAGTAGCGACATTTCCGCCTCTCTTTGGTTCACTTTTGTTTCGTTATGACCTGTGCATACAGCGTCTTCAAGGCCGATTAGCTGAGGTCAGTCATCCCAAATATCACCGCGATAGAATCGTTTCGAACACCCCCGGCAAGGAAACCTCTAGCAATTCCAGATCATCGTCCACCGCGCGGTACCGCGTGGCCATCCCCGGCGGAATAACGAAAGCATCACCCGGCGCCAACTCGACGGGATCACGATCCGAACCTTCCAAGACCATGCGGCCCTCCATCACAAAGGTAAACAGAATATCGCACCTGTGATGGGTCCATTCAGTCACTCCAGAATTGGGCCGCACGACATGCACGCCAGCGACATTTGCGGTATGGTCGGCGATCTCAGTGTCGCGACTGACAAATCCCGGCAAGCGGAACGAAGACCACTGCGCCGCATCCGCTTTATGATGTACAAAGCTCTGGCCTTGGAATTTGCGCGCCGGATCAGCAGGCCCGTTCGGCAGGGTCATATCATGGTCAATCGTAGTTACATGCTCGGCGGGCACCCCGATTTCAATCACCTCGATATTATCGCTGGCATAGATGACTTTGTGGCGGATTTCAGGCGGTTGGATCACGCAATTACCCGCCTTGAGGCGAAACGGTTCGCCCTGATCCTCATAGACAAGGTCGACCCAACCCCGATAGCAAAAGATCAATTGAAACCCCACCGTATGATAATGCACCATATCCGGCACCGGCCCACCATCGGGAATTCGAATATGACTGGCAATAATCGATCCTCCCAACCGGTCCGGGATCAGGTCGCGGTAATGCATGCCAGCGCGCCCAATCACCCATGGGGCTTGATCTGACAGCCGTCGCACCACGAAGCTGTGTTGGGTTTCCGGCATTACCATCGGTGTATGCGCCGTGCGAATTTCGACTTTGGTGCCGTTTGGGGCCACCAGATCGACATTTCCCCTGGCAAAGCTGCTTGGGTCATCACACAGAATACGCAGCGTGACCGGCGCCTCAGACGCCCCGGTTTCAATCCGCAGCCGTACGCCATGCCCAGAGAACACCGCCACCTGCGGATCATCGGCCGGATAAATCATATCCATGCGTAGATTTAACGTTCTTGTGAAAAATGGAATATCCGCGCGCAAGTCTGACGTAGGAATTCTGATTTCAGCATGTGTCGTTGTCATAATACCCCTCCCTTTCCACACTTTGCGACCTGATTGGCCTAACTTCAAGCACCGTTGCATCACGACAGAATAAAACCTACACTTTCCCCGAAGTTAAAAATAGTTTAATATTAAACTAAAATTCGAAATGGGGCGTCCAATGTCTGAAAATCCACCTGAATCGCTGCGGAAAGCCGCCCTAGACTATCACCAATTTCCCAAACCCGGAAAATTAGAAATCAGAGCCACCAAATCGCTAGCAACGGGGCGTGATCTGGCGCGCGCCTATTCACCGGGGGTTGCCGAGGCCTGCCTGGAGATCAAAGCCGACCCAAAAGCCGCTCAACTCTATACCGCCAGAGGCAATCTGGTTGCTGTGGTGACTAACGGGTCTGCCGTTCTTGGGTTAGGCAATATCGGGGCACTGGCCGCAAAGCCAGTGATGGAGGGCAAGGCGGTTTTGTTCAAAAAATTTGCCAATATCGATTGCTTTGACATCGAACTGGATGAAACAGACCCCGAAAAACTGGCCGATATCGTTTGCGCACTGCAACCAACATTTGGTGCGATCAATCTTGAAGATATAAAAGCCCCCGATTGTTTTATTGTTGAAAAAATTTGCCGCGAACGGATGAACATCCCGGTATTCCACGACGATCAGCACGGGACTGCCATCGTGGTTGGGGCGGCGGCGACCAACGCACTGAAGGTGGCGAAAAAGTCATTCTCGGAGGTTAAGATTGTCTCAACCGGGGGTGGCGCCGCAGGAATTGCGTGTTTAAACATGTTGCTTAAACTGGGGGTAAAGCGGGAAAATATCTGGCTCTGCGACGTGCATGGTTTGGTCTATGAGGGACGTGGCGAGGATATGAATCCACAAAAAGCGGCCTTCGCCCAAAACAGTGACAAGCGCAACCTCGGTCAAGTCATAGATGGTGCCGATGTGTTTCTGGGGCTGTCCGGACCAAACGTGTTGACCCCCGAAATGGTGGCAAAGATGACAGCACAGCCAATCATATTTGCACTGGCAAACCCGACGCCCGAAATTCAGCCCGATGCCGCGCGTGCGGTCGCCCCGGATGCAATTATCGCAACCGGGCGCAGCGATGTTCCCAATCAGGTTAACAATGTGCTGTGCTTTCCGTTCATTTTTCGTGGCGCGCTCGATGTCGGTGCAACGCAGATCAATGATGCCATGCAGATTGCCTGCGTCGATGCGATCGCAGAATTGGCCTGTGCCAGCACCAGTGCAGAGGCTGCTGCCGCTTATCAGGGCGAACAGATGACATTCGGACCCGATTACCTTATCCCTAAACCCTTTGATCCGCGCCTGTCCGGTGTCATTGCTAGCGCCGTTGCCCGCGCTGCTATGGAAACCGGGGTCGCGACACGCGTGCTGGATGATATCGAGGCGTACAAGGCTGAACTTGACGCCTCGGTCTTCAAATCGGCACTTTTAATGCGCCCTGTGTTCGAATCAGCGCGTCTGGCCCCGCGCAAAATCGTCTTTGCTGAAGGCGAAGACGAACGGGTTCTGCGCGCGGCCCAAGCGGTTTTGGAAGAAACCACCGAACACCCCATCCTTATTGGTCGACCAGAGGTCATTTTACATAGGTGCGAACGGATCGGGCTTGATATCAGACCAGACCGGGACTTTAGTATCGTCAATCCGCAGGATGACCCCCGTTACCGGGATTACTGGGGCACCTATCACCAGCTTATGGCGCGCGATGGTGTGACACCAGATCTTGCGAAAGCGATCATGCGCACCAATAACACCGCAATTGCCGCAGTGATGGTACACCGGCAAGAAGCTGACAGCTTAATCTGTGGTACATTCGGCCAATACAGATGGCACCTGAACTATATCAATCAAGTTCTGGGACAGAAAAACCAACAGCCCCACGGCGCCCTGTCGTTGGTTATTCTGGAAGATGGGCCTCTGTTCATCGGCGATACGCACATTCGATCCGACCCGTCACCTGCGCAAATCGCCGAGACCGTCATTGGCGCGGCCCGCCATGTCCGGCGTTTTGGATTGATCCCCAACATCGCGATGTGCGCCCATTCGCAATTTGGCAATCTTCAAAGCGATACCGGCGATCGCCTGCGTGCTGCCATTGCCCTGTTGGACGCCATGAAACTGGATTTCACCTATGAAGGTGAAATGAATATTGATTCAGCCCTGGATCCTGAACTGCGTGCCCGCATTTTCCCCGGCAACAAAATGCAAGGTGCCGCGAATGTGCTGATCTTTGCCAATGCCGATGCCGCATCAGGCGTGCGCAATATTTTAAAATCCAAAGCCGACGGCCTAGAGGTCGGACCGATTTTGATGGGGCTCGGTAACAAAGCCCATATCGTGACGCCCTCGATCACGGCGCGCGGATTGTTAAATATGGCAGCCATTGCCGGAACCCCTGTCACTCACTATGGATAGCACGCTGTGTATGGCCACCGTCTGACCATAGCTACCGGCACCTCTGGCGCCAGTTGTCAGGGCATTGAATAAGCGGTAGCGGCGTTGCAACCTTGGCGCAGGCACACGCAACCAACGTCAGGCGCCACGGCCCCGCAAGCCACGCGTCTAAAATCTCCTTGCGCATAGCGGTAAACAGCGTCACCCTACCGCGCATTGAAATTTTGCGAAAAGAAAGAGACGTCCATGGGCTATTCGGAAATCTACAACAGTTGGCAACAAGACCCCGAAGCGTTTTGGATGCACGCGGCGACCGCCATAGACTGGTACAAAAAGCCAACCAAAGCCCTGAATGATACCAATGCGCCGTTGTATGAATGGTATACCGATGGGATGGTTAACACCTGCTACAATGCCGTCGACCGTCATGTTGAGGCCGGCAATGGCGCACGGACGGCGATCATCTATGACAGCCCGATCACCGGCGTCAAAGCCACTACGACATATGCCGAGTTGAAAGCGCAAACTGCAAACCTCGCCGGGGCACTGCTGGCCCGGGGCATCACCAAGGGTGACCGGGTTGTGATCTATATGCCCATGGTGCCGGAAGCCTTGGTTGCGATGCTGGCCTGTGCCCGTATCGGGGCCATCCATTCAGTGGTGTTTGGTGGGTTTGCAGCCCATGAACTGGCGGTACGGCTTGATGACGCCCAGCCCAAGGCCATTCTTGCAGGCTCCTGCGGGATAGAGCCGACCCGCATTATTGCCTATAAACCGTTGATCGACACCGCTATTGAGTTGGCAGACCACAAGCCTGAAACCGTGATCATCCTACAACGCGAGCAGCACCCGGCCGAATTGATCGCGGGCCGTGATTTTGACTGGCATGCTATCCAAGACGGCGTCACCCCCGCGGAATGTCTGCCCGTCGAAGGCAACCATCCTGCATATATTTTATATACCTCAGGGACCACCGGTGCACCAAAGGGCGTGATCCGTCCCACCGCTGGCCATCTGGTATCACTGCAATGGACAATGAAAAATATCTATAACGTCGATCCGGGTGATGTGTTCTGGGCCGCGTCGGATGTTGGCTGGGTGGTTGGGCATTCGTATATCTGCTATGCGCCGTTGATCCATGGCAACACCACGATTGTATTTGAAGGCAAGCCTGTCGGCACGCCGGATGCTGGCACCTTCTGGCGGGTAATTTCCGAATATAACGTACGCAGCTTTTTCACTGCCCCAACAGCGTTTCGCGCCATCAAACGCGAAGATCCCAAGGGGGAGTTTCGGGCCAAATATGATCTATCATGCCTGAACGCGCTGTATCTAGCCGGAGAGCGTGCCGACCCCGATACCATCCACTGGGCGCAAAATCTGTTGGGCGTACCGGTGATTGACCATTGGTGGCAGACCGAAACCGGCTGGACCATTGCCGGCAACCCGGTCGGGATCGAGGCGCTGCCGATTAAAATTGGCTCGCCCTCGGTGCCGATGCCGGGCTATGACGTACAGGTTCTCGACGAGGGCGGCAATCCGCTGCCCGCCGGCGATTTGGGCGCTATTGCGATCAAACTGCCCCTGCCCCCGGGCACGTTGCCAAACTTGTGGAACGCCGAAGCGCGGTACCGCAAATCCTATCTGACCACCTTTCCCGGCTATTACGAGACCGGTGACGCAGGCATGATCGACGAGGATGGCTATATATATATTATGTCGCGCACCGATGACGTGATCAATGTTGCCGGCCACCGCCTATCAACCGGCGCGATGGAGGAAGTGCTGGCCAACCACCCCGACGTGGCAGAATGCGCCGTGATTGGTGTTACAGACGAGTTGAAAGGCCAGTTGCCGCTCGGATTTGTCTGCCTGACCAAAGGTGTGAACCGCCCACATATTGAGATTACCAAGGAATGCATCAAAATGGTGCGCGACACTATCGGCCCAGTGGCTGCGTTCAAACTGGCACTCGTGGTCGACCGATTGCCCAAAACCCGTTCAGGCAAAATTCTGCGTGCCACAATGGTTAAAATCGCTGACAGTGAGGCGTTTAAAATGCCTGCAACCATTGATGATCCGGCAATTCTGGACGAGATCAAGCAGGCTTTGCAATCGCTGGGCTATGCAAACTAGCGCCACAGGTCCATGCGTATCTGGCGCGCCCAGCCTGTGCCTGACCGTCGCGATTGAGGTCGCAAGTGGCATCTCAATGATGAGCACTCGAGACCGTTTTCTGTGACATGTTTTAAGGGCCCGAGACAAGCGATACACATCATCGACGCAGGCGCCAAAGCGGCCGCCTAAGTCCTGACAAGCCGACTGATACCCCAGAGGTCCAACGCTGATGCGCGCCACATTACCGCCTGTTTCCAAGTCAATCGGCGTTAGTGGCGCGTCCAGCATTATATTTACCGGCATTTCTAAGGCCGCGCATAAGCGCCCAATCAGACGTTGATCCGTCAAATCCGGGACAAAAAACCATCAGCGCCGGCGTTTTGATAAGCCCGCGCGCGGGCAATTGCCTGCTCGATAAGGCCCGCATGTTGCCCGGTGTCGACTTGCTGCAAAAACAGGTCTGTCCTTGCGTTGATAAACGTCAGAATTGATGCCCGGAGACAAGCTGCGCGTACCGCAGCAATCCGCAGCACCTGTGCTGCAATACTGTAAAGCCCAGCGCCACCAAGCACGTAATCCTCAAAGTTCAGCCCGGCAATACCCGTCGCCAACAAAGCTGCAGTAGAGTGCTCAATATCCAGCGGGGACACCGCATAACCGCCTTCAAAATCAGCCGTTACCGGCACGGTGACACAAGCGGCAATGCGCTGCGTTATCGCCGGCATAAAGTCGCGCGGAATTAGCTGCCCGTCTCCAAACCCGTGGGCGGTGGCAACTGCCCAACTGCTGGTCGCCAGGGCTTTTGCACCCGCCTTTTTCCCAGTCGAGACCACTGCCAAAGCGCTGCCTGCATCCCAAATATTATACAACAGAAGCGGCTGACCTTTCCTGTGCATTTAGGCTAATAAAATGAATTTTTCAGATTGATTCATGGTCTGGGCTCCCCTGTTTCAACCAATAGTTTCGGTCAAAGGTATTTTCGTTCCATTTCCAGCAAACGTTGCTTGCGCCACAGCCCGCCACCATAGCCAGTAAGTGCCCCATCCGACCCAATCACCCGGTGACAAGGGACCACCAGCGCCAACTGGTTTGCGCCGTTGGCCCGCGCCACTGCACGCGCCGCACCCGGTCGCCCCATCGCCGCGGCAATCGCGCCATAGCTTCGGGTCTGCCCGGCCGGAATTCTGCGCAAATCCGCCCAAACAGCACGTTCGAAACTGCTGCCATGCTCTGCCAAAGCCACCTCAAACTGCGCCCGTTTGCCATCGAAATACTCGACAAGTTCCGCTTCAACCTGCGCCATAGGCTCAGAGTGTCCCATGCCCAACTCAGTCCCGGTGCGAGATCGCAGCCGTGCCAATTCACCGCGCAGAGCCCGACGGTCAATAAACTCAAGTAAATGCAACACCTTTGCATCCGCCACCGCAAGCATCGGACCAAGCGGGGTGTCTATGCAACCGGCTTTAAGTACGGCATCCCGCTTCAAAGATCCCGGCGCCTGCCCCATCAACTGGGCAAACGCCAACCGGAATGCCGAGGGCGATGAAAAACCTGCGGTCAATTGCGCGTCAATCACCTTGTCGCCGGTGCTCAGCGCGCGCAGCCCCATCTGCACCCGCCGTTGGCGCGCAAGTTGCAAAAATGTTGCGCCAAAATGGCGTTTAAAACAGCGCCGCACAGTAGACGGATCAAGCCCCATTTGAACAAGGTCTGCTTCGGTCCAGCGGCGCATCGGCTGAACCTCAAGCTGTGCAAGCAAGCGTGTAATTGCGGGGTCTGTCTGATCGAGGCGACCCAATGGTCGACAGCGCATGCAGGCCCGAAACCCTGCGGCAAGGCAATCAGCCACACAATCATAAAACCTGCAATTTTCGGACTTTGGCTTGCGAGCCCCGCATGTAAGGCGACAAAAAATTCCTGTCGAGGTCACCCCGACATAGGCCCGTCCCTCATAATCGTGGCTGCGCTGCAATAATGCGGCATAAAGTGTCGGGTGATCGGGCAATGAAAATAACATAGCAACGAACCTACGCGATTCGCGGACGTCTTGGCGTCGAAAATCGGGCAGTGATGTTGTTTTTTCACCCAATCCCGACAAACGCTTTTAAGCGAACCCGAGTGCAGGGACAATTATTGTTGAAAATTTATCTTTGCAAGCGACGCGCAGGCCGCTAGCGTTCTAGAAAAGAGAGGCCCGAATGACAGACACTCCACTTTGGCAATATAGCGCCTGTGAGATCGTCACTGCCATCCAAAATGGCGAAATCAGCGCCGAAGCTGCAGCATCGGCCGCGGTTAACCGCATGCGTGAGGTCAATCCAGACCTGAACGCCGTGGTAGAAGATCTTGGGGAACAAGCGGTTGAACACGCCACAGCATTAGACCAGCAGCGCGCCGCAGGCCAACCATGCGGGCCACTGCACGGCGTTGCCGTCACGATTAAGATCAACGTTGATCAAGCCGGGCATGCCACCTCGAACGGGGTGTTGGCACTAAAAGACAATATTGCCCATCAAGACGCGCCGGTGGTGCGGAACCTCACCAAAGCCGGTGCCGTGATAATCGGACGCACCAATACACCGGAATTTTCGTTTCGCGCCGATACCGACAACCCGCTGCACGGACGGACCCACAATCCTTGGGGTCGACATGTATCCCCTGGCGGATCCTCGGGTGGGGCCGCATCGGCAGTGATGTCAGGCTGCGGTGCATTGGCCCATGGCAATGACATTGGCGGCTCACTCCGCTTTCCCGCCGCAGCCACAGGCGCCGTGACGGTCAAACCGAGCCTCGGACGGGTACCAGCCTATAATCCCAGCCAGAAAGCCGAGCGTGGCATGCTGGCGCAGGCGATGTCGGTACAGGGCCTAATCACCCGCTCTGCGGCCGATCTGCAGTTGTCTATGCCCGCTCTCATCGCACCCGATATTCACGATCCCTTTCACGTGCCACTGCCTTATCGGGGGTCTGCGATCAACGGGCCGGTTCGCGTGGCGGTTAGCAAAGCCAGTTTTGGGTTCGAACTCCACCCTGAGATATCTAAGGCAATTGATCTGGCCGCAGATGCCCTCAGCGATGCGGGATATGAGATCGAGGAAATGACCCCGCCACTGGCACAGGAAACCGCCGAATGCGGGTACCGCGCTTTGATGGGCGAAGTGTCAGAACTGCTTGGTCCTGACATACGCACCCATGGGTCCGAGACGATCAATGCAATATTTGACGAATATTTTCGTCAATTCCCCCCCTATCAGGGCCGTTCCCTGCTCGACGCGATGGCCAAGCGCAGCTTTTACGCCCGGGAATGGGGACTGTTTTTAAACGAATATCCCTTGGTGCTATGTCCATTCATGCTGCAGCCGTTCTTTACTCCCAATCGCGACACCGAAGGCCCTGAAGGCGTCAGGGAGGCACTGGGCTCAGCGTTGTGGTCTTTTTCGATGAATTTCACCGGCCTACCCGCAGGATGCCTGCCAACGCATCTCGCCGCGCTGCCACAGGGGTCGCAGCCGATCAACGTGCAGCTTATCGGGCGGCGCTGGCGCGAAGATTTAATCGTTGACGCGATGGTCGCCATTGAGGGCCGTTTGGGACGTCTGTGCGAACATCTGTGGGCGCAGTCCGCTTAATTCCATAAAGCCTGATTGTAAAATCAGCCTGCATATAGCCCAAATACTAGACGAATTGCTCGCGTAGCAGACGCTCTTCCAAACCATGACCGGGATCAAACAGGATTTTATGGCTGACCTGCGTATCCGATGTGATTTGCACCGACACCACATTTTCAACTGCCAGAGAATCGGCATAAGCCGTCACCGGGCGGCGTTCGGGTTCCAAGACATCAAATCCAACCCTTGCGCACTTTGGCAACAACGCGCCGCGCCAGCGACGGGGCCGATAGGCTGCCATCGCGGTAAGCGCCAAGACATCAGACCCGATTGGTAAGATTGGACCGTGCGCAGAGTAGTTATACGCCGTTGACCCCGCCGGAGTGGCCAACAGCGCGCCATCACACACCAACTCGTCAAGCCTTGCCCGCCCATCGACGGAAATACGCAATTTAGCAGCTTGCGGGCCCGCACGAAGCAGCGACACTTCGTTGATTGCCAGAGACAGATGCCGCTTTCCGGTCACATCGGTCGCCTGCATGGACAAGGGATTAATCACAGTTTTTTCAGCTAACGCCAAACGCTGTGGCAGCGTCTCGACTGAAAATTCATTCATCAAAAACCCGATTGTTCCTCGGTTCATACCATAGACGGCAAGCCCCAGCGCCTGTGTGCGCTGCAAGGTTTGCAACATGAACCCGTCCCCCCCAAGGGCAACTATCACGTCTGCGAACGCCTCCTCACAGTCACCATGTAGCCCGGCAAGCTCAGCCCGAGCATGTTGCGCGGCCTCGGCCTCGCTCGCGGCAAAGGCAATTTTCAAATCCATGTGCCAGCGTTTCCTACTTGCAGATCTCGGTAAAATAACTCAAGCACAGCCGCTGCAAAATTACCAGTGGTGCCGCGCCTATTCGGCGCAGGGTCGCATTCAGATGTTTTCACAGCCCTGTCTTTCCTTTACCCACAAGACAACTATATATCACCCACGCGCCCACAGACCCGTAAAAGCAGGAGCATTCAGCCATGACCACCGCCTCTCACGCACCCGGATTTTTCACGCAATCACTGCAGGACAGTGACCCCGACGTGTTCGCGTCTATCACCGACGAGCTGGGCCGCCAACGTGAAGAAATCGAGCTGATCGCCTCTGAAAACATTGCCTCAGTTGCCGTCATGGAGGCCCAAGGCTGTGTGATGACCAATAAATACGCCGAAGGCTATGTCGGCCGACGCTATTATGGTGGATGCCAATTCGTCGATGTAGCCGAAACACTGGCAATTGAGCGCGCCTGTCAGCTGTTTCAATGCGGATTTGCCAATGTACAGCCCAACTCAGGCAGTCAGGCCAATCAGGGCGTGTTTACTGCGCTGCTACAGCCGGGCGACACCATCCTCGGAATGAGCCTTGATGCCGGTGGGCACCTGTCCCATGGTGCAGCCCCGAACCAGTCGGGAAAATGGTTCAACGCAGTCCAGTACGGTGTGCGCCGCGAAGACAATATGATTGACTATGACGAAGTCGCAGCACTGGCAAAAGAACACCAGCCAAAGTTATTGATTGCCGGAGGCTCTGCCGTGCCACGTCAAATTGATTTCGCAAAAATGCGGGAAATAGCCGACAGTGTGGGCGCCTATCTGCATGTTGATATGGCACATTTCGCCGGTCTGGTTGCGGCCGGTGCCCACCCAAGCCCTTTTCCCCATGCCCATGTTGCCACCACAACCACACATAAAACACTGCGCGGCCCGCGTGGTGGGATGATCGTGACCAATGATGCCGCACTGGCAAAAAAGTTCAACAGTGCGATTTTTCCTGGCATTCAAGGCGGGCCCCTGATGCATGTGATTGCCGCCAAAGCCATCGCCTTCGGTGAGGCCCAGCGCCCAGAGTTCAAAACTTACATCAACGATGTGATCACAAACGCCCAAGCCCTGAGCGATCAATTGATCAAAGGCGGGCTCGACACTGTAACCCATGGAACCGATACGCATGTTGTGCTTGTTGACCTGCGGCCCAAAGGTGTAAAGGGCAACGCCACCGAAAAGGCGCTGCAGCGCGCACACATCACCTGCAACAAAAACAGCGTGCCGTTTGACCCCGAAAAGCCAATGGTCACCAGCGGCATTCGCTTGGGATCCCCTGCGGGCACCACGCGGGGCTTCGGCGAACAGGAATTCCGCCAAATTGCCGACTGGATTATCGAGGTTGTTGATGGGCTGGCAGCAAATGGCGAAGAGGGAAATGCCGCAGTTGAAAGCAAGGTGAAGGCAGACGTAAAAGCCATGTGCGCGCGCTTTCCAATCTATCCAAACCTCTGACAGATCGCTGTCCCAAGGGATTTAAAACTGCCATGTTGCATAGGGTTATCCACGGCCAGGCAAATAACCCGCCGCTCTTAATCGTGCATGGTTTGTTTGGCTCCGGGCGCAACTGGAGCGTTATCGCAAAGCGTCTGTCTGACATGCGGCAGGTCTTTGCGGTCGACCTGCGCAACCACGGGCAAAGCCCATGGAGTGATCACCACCGGTACATCGATATGGCCGAGGATCTGGCCGAAGTGATCACCGCCCACGGCGCGCCTATGGATGTGCTCGGTCACTCGATGGGTGGCAAAGCGGCGATGACACTTGCGCTGACCCGCCCAGAGTTGGTGCGCCGCTTGATCGTCGCAGATATCGCCCCTGTCGCCTATGGACATGACCAGACCCAACACATAAAAACGATGCGCGCCGTGGATCTGACACAAATCAAAAAACGTGCTGACGCCACCGCGCAATTGGCCCGAGATATCGACGACCCGATATTGCAAAGCTTTTTCGCCCAGTCGCTGGATATTGCCAACGGCAGGTGGCGCCTTAACCTTGATGCGCTCGAGCGTCATATGCCGGAAATTTTAGAATTTCCAGAATTTAACACAATATTTTCGAACCTGACATTGTTTCTATCGGGTGCGAACTCAAACTATGTTGCCCAGACACACCGGCCAATCATTAAGCGTTTATTTCACAACTCCAAATTCGCCAAAATTCCAAACACTGGCCACTGGCTGCACGCGGAAGCGCCCCGCCAGTTTGAAGCGTCTGTCCGGGCATTTCTGACCATGACATTCGCCTGAGAGCCACGAGAGATCGTCGCCGAATTTATCCGCGAGAGATAGACATGCTCCACCTTGAGCGCGTGAATTCCAAGCCAGCCCTTGTTCGAATTCGCGGCAAATAGGACCGCGCGATCTTCGAGCCTTGACCAATCCCGAAAACCAAATCATATCCCTTGTATGACACAGCTTTCAAAAATCCGAAATTTCTCGATCGTCGCCCATATCGACCACGGAAAATCCACCCTGGCCGACCGGTTGATCCAATCCACCGGCACCGTAAAAGACCGGGATATGAAAGAGCAGTTGCTGGATGCGATGGACATCGAGCGAGAGCGCGGTATCACTATCAAAGCCAACACGGTGCGGATCGATTACACCGCCGAGGATGGTGAAGACTATGTGCTCAATCTTATCGACACCCCGGGCCATGTGGATTTTGCCTATGAGGTCTCGCGCTCAATGCGCGCGGTTGAAGGCTCGCTTTTGGTGGTTGACAGCTCGCAGGGTGTCGAGGCGCAAACACTTGCCAACGTCTATCAGGCGATCGAGGCCAATCATGACATTGTGCCAATCCTGAACAAAATTGACCTACCGGCCAGCGATTGTGATCGCGTTGCCGAACAAATAGAAGACGTGATTGGCATCGATGCGTCAGGCGCCATTCGGGTCAGCGCAAAAACTGGCGTCGGCATCAAAGAAACATTGGAAGCTATCGTCAAAGAATTGCCCGCCCCCAAAGGCACGCGCGATGCCCCGCTCAAGGCAATGCTGGTCGACAGCTGGTACGACGCCTATCTGGGCGTCATCGTCTTGGTTCGGATCATGGACGGAGTGCTGAAAAAGGGCGAGCGGATCAAGATGCTGTCAAATGGCTCAGTGCATCATGTTGACCAAATTGGCGTATTCCGCCCCGAGATGCAAATGATTGACGAATTGGGTCCGGGCGAGATTGGCTTTCTGACCGCCTCGATCAAACAGGTACGCGACACGAGGGTTGGCGACACAATCACCCATGAGAAAAAAGGCACCGATCAAGCGCTTTTAGGGTTCAAACCAAGTCAGCCGGTGGTGTTCTGCGGGCTGTTCCCAGTGGATAATTCCGAGTTTGAAGACCTGCGGGAAGCCATCGACAAACTGTCGTTGAATGATGCCTCTTTCAGCTCTGAAATGGAGACATCGGCCGCGCTTGGTTTTGGATTTCGCTGCGGATTTTTGGGATTGTTACACCTTGAGGTGATCCGTGATCGCATCGAAAGAGAATATAATATTGAGCTGATAACCACCGCACCCTCGGTAATTTATCATGTTTTCCTGCGCGATGGCACTATGAACCCACTGCACAATCCGGCCGACATGCCCGACCTGACACATGTGGACCATCTCGAAGAGCCGCGCATCAAGGCGACAATTTTAGTACCCGACGAATATCTCGGCGATGTTTTGAAATTGTGTCAGGATCGGCGCGGCATTCAGATGGACCTGACTTACGCAGGCAGCCGAGCCATGGTCGTCTATGATCTGCCGCTCAACGAAGTGGTCTTTGATTTTTACGACCGCTTGAAGTCGGTAACCAAGGGCTATGCCTCTTTCGATTATCAAATGACAGAGTACCGGCAGGACAATCTGGTAAAAATGTCTGTGCTGGTCAATGACGAAGCAGTGGACGCGCTGTCGACCATGGTACATCGCGACCGGGCCGAAGCCCGAGGCCGGGCCATGGTAGAAAAACTTAAAGATCTCATTCCGCGTCATATGTTCAAAATTCCAATTCAAGCGGCGATTGGCGGCAAAGTGATTGCCCGCGAAACGCTGTCGGCGATGCGCAAAGACGTCACTGCCAAATGCTATGGCGGCGATGTCAGCCGTAAGAAAAAATTGTTGGATAAACAAAAAGCCGGCAAGAAAAAGATGCGCCAATTCGGCAAGGTTGATATCCCCCAGGAGGCCTTTATTTCGGCCTTGAAAATGGACGGTTAGTTTACAGCTCGCCCCCTTGGGGCGACCAGACCACCTTGCCAGACTTGGGCATTACGCTTTGGCAGTTGCTTAATACAAGAGGCTTCGGCTCGATTAATGAGCCTGCGTTAAAAACATTCCATCTAAAAAATTACAGCCTGCTGCGGCAAACAATAGTATCAGTGCATTTAATCTGAAGTTTATTTTGGAAATTTTTGGCTTTTGATTTCACTCTGGTTTATCCTGGCCTCGGCGCTCAACGCACAGGTTCAATGCAGCGCCCCCAAGGTATCGCTGACGTTTTCCCCAGACATACTGAGTTTTGACTAAGTTTTGACAATAAAGGTCAAAGTTTCGTTTCGGCCACCACAGCGAAAATACCACTGGATTAACAGAAATAAGCCGTAAACTGACAGCCTGTGTGACGCAAAACAGCACACCAGTTCTGCGCACGCTAGCGCTGGCGCTGGCTGCGCAGAGTTTGATCAGTTTTCGCCTGCAATACGCCAATGCCTAT
>Ga0114998_10000253_pt1 | contig 37589 bp, 25 predicted proteins | sample ArcticOcean_MG_C_5_FD_87044 | JGI IMG/M metagenome (GOLD analysis project Ga0114998, IMG submission 87044) | Marine microbial communities from western Arctic Ocean - ArcticOcean_MG_CB4_138 | ecosystem: Environmental > Aquatic > Marine > Oceanic | place: Arctic Ocean: Canada Basin | collected... | reverse complement strand
TATTCTCATCGACCGCTCTCAAGGCTGGACGATGAAAAAGATTCTGTTCAGCACTATCAGTAGTATCAGTGGCAGTATTCCGTGAACGCATGCTATCGTAATCGAAAGAAACGTGTTTATTATTAGTTTTAGTGGCAGTACTGTTATGAGTAGGATTCTTTTTCATGTTTATTTTATTGTTTATTATTTATGTTGCCGCCAACAGAAGAATTGTGAACACTCTCTCTTTTTTGTTTCCCCTATTAACAAATTAATAAGCTCAAACCTGCAAACTGTCAAACACTGAAACAGTCAGCAAAGCAACAAACTTTAGAGTTTTGGTAGTACGTTTTTGAGTAAACAATTAATCGATGAACAGAACATGATGAACGATTTCAGTGCTACTACTACTAATAATAATAATAATAATGACAATAAAGAGTTCGATAAATTGTTCACGAGGAAAGCAGCTTCGTTCTTCTCTGCTAGTACGACGACGACTTTTCGGAGTACGAAGGGAAACGATGAAGACGATTATTTGAAGAACATACCGAAACATATGCGACCTGTTACTACTACTACTACTACGAATACTAATAATAATGAAGGAGAGGAAGAAGCGATAGTAAAAGCAGTAGAAGAAGAAGAAAGAAACGTAACAGATATAATACTTGGAGCATATAAAGAAAAGAATTATTACAAAGCGCTTGATATTGAAGAACCGCATGCGAACGAAATAGGTGAATCAGTTTTCTCGATAACGCAACAAGAGTTATCGAAGGCGTTTAGGAAACGATCTCTATTAACGCATCCGGATAAGAACCCTAGTAAGAACGCGAGAGAAGCGTTCGATTGTTTATCTGAATGTCATAAGATTTTGAAGAGCGAAGAGTTAAGGAAAGAGTCCGTGGAAGCGTTCGCACTTAAGTCGTTCGAGAAAATGTGTAAGGAAGACCCGGAGTTATTACAGAGATCGCTAAAGATTAAGGAGAAGAAAGAACAAGATAGTTTTGAGGAAGAGATTAAGAGACAAAGAGATCATGGCAGAGAGAAGAGGAAAATGAAAGAAGAGCAAAATAAACGGAGGAAACAAAGAGACGAAGACGAAGACGAAGAGAAGAAGAAAATGCGAGCGCTTATTGTAGAAGACGGCGATGATGACGATATAGAAGAAAATAGGAGAGAAAACGATAACGGTAATGACGATGAAAGTACTTTGGAGAGAGTACAAGCGGCTTTACTGAAGAAAAAGAAGGCGAAGAAATCGTTCTTATTTTAATTAGTTGTACAACTGTAGTCATATATATTTTATGTATGTGTGAGAGTGTAGTATACATTCAATTAGAGAGAAATAGATAGTAAACGCTAATAATAAACTAATTGCATATATTATTTATCGTGCATGGATTTTACCTTGGAAAAGACCGACTTATACATCTCATCAAATTCCTTTTCATCATCTTTCCCCATTTTCTGCGACCCTTTTATGGCTTTCGGTAACACTAACATTACGCTCGTCGGTCGTTTCGTCATCCCTGCGGCGCCTAACTGTTCCTTCGAATGTACAAAGATGTATTGTACTCCAGCGTCTTCGCATAAAATCGGTACGTGCGTTATGACGTCGATTGGTGATATATCTCCAGCAATGACGCATAATCCATCTTTTGTCGATTTCAACTCTTTCACGACCTCTTTCACGCCTCTTCTGACTTGCTTAAATTTAGACGCTGTTTGTTTGTTTTCGTTTCACAAAGAGGGAGATTGAGAGAGAGCGAAACAATATAATTATATATAATATACATACATTGAAACGATGTTAGTACTACTACTGAAACACGAGAACGGAACCACAAAAACAAAGAAATCTAATCCTTCCCCTTCTTCTCCTTCTTCAATCGAAACACGTACTACGAGTAAACAATAAATACCTTTCTTAACAACTTTGAGTAATTTCTTAGTCAATTTCGCGTCGGCCAATGGTTTCGCGATTGCGCAAACCGGGTTCATCTTCTCCTCTGCGTTAGTCGCGTCATCTGCTGGAGTCTCTGGATCACGGTCGCGCTTTTTCGAGGCTGATTTCCCTGGTGTTTTCTCTCTCTTCTGTTTCTTCGCCGACTTTTCGCCCGATGAACCCATCGATGATTATTTGTTTACTCTTCGTTTTATTATTATGCGGCTAATTATTATTTCTCGTTTTTCTCTATCATTAACTCTCAAAACAGAGCGTCGTTGTGACCTGTGAGACGCGCTGTTTTGATGCAATATCTTAATCATGGAAAATAGAGGAAAGTTTTTGATGACGTTTCGGGGGATTTCGTGCGTTGAATACATACATAGTACGCGTTGATTATATTTTACTGTGATTAAAACTGTTACCAACGAATCGCTTGACCGCGTCTGTGCGCGACCATTCGCACTCTCGAAGGAGGCACAAAGTTAACTCTGCCGCGATCATGAAAATCGTTCGAAGAATCGAACTCATCGAACGATGGGTTCGGGAAGCGTAAGATGAGTTCCTCGCGAGAAGGCATGACGCCCAATAATTTTCTGCTATTGATTTCTCGTTGCATGCGCGAGACTACGCAGGGACCGCAACAAACGGCGGTTGCTAAATCGGTTCTATCGTGGATACCGATTCTGTGCTCGGCGATCGCGTTTGATGAGTGTACGCAAGACGCAGTCGCGAAAAAGCCCATTGGGAAACATAAGTTATTAAGTAACACGTTCGCCATAGTTACGCTCATCGCGGTTGGAAAACATTCGCCTTGCGCAGTTTCTCTCGCAACTTCTCCGACGCCGCACGGTAAACAAAACGTATTCTTCAATAAATTCAAAGGATCGAGTAAACAATCGAACAATCCAGTCGAGTACGATTGTAACTCCACGACATTCAAATTAGTACTATTAGCAGTAAGGTCTTCGTCGAGTAACACGGAAACATCGTTCACTGTCGAATTCCTGGCCGTTCTCTGTTGTCTCTCGTACGCCCTGAAATCGATCGTCCCGTCTTCGAGGACTGGAACGCCCACGGCACAGTTTGCAGTAGAATTATCAGTGTTGTTACTGTTTTCGACGACGTTTGGGTAAAACGTTTGCGTTGCCGAAATTTCGACTGCACTAGCCCTAATTCGTTCTCGTTCTCGTTCTCGTTCTCGTTCTTGTTCTTGTCCTTGTCCTCGTTCTTGTCGTAGTCTGCGTGAACTTTCTTCTTCGTCCTGAGCACGAATCGAAGCTTCCTCGAAATTGGCTTCTGAATCTTCAACTGCAACATCATCAGCGACGCAGTCTATGATACGTGCGTAATCGTTATTACTATTACTTAACAGGTTAACTCGCGCATCGTCATCGCTCTCTTTCATTTTCTTTCTTTCTTTCTTTGATTAGAAGTGTTCTTTTTATTATCGCGCGGTCGTGTTGGGCGCTAACGAGAGAGCTCGTAATTCCTTCGATTGAAATAGAACAATAAGGGTTTAGGGTGTCGAGAAGGCACCCTGCTTCTAAGCAGTTTAGTTAAAAACGAGAGAACGAGAGAGAGTAAAAAGAGAGAGTGTGGACGATATGAAGAATAGGAACACCGTGATGATGAAGAAGAACATTTTCTGCATACCTGCTGATGAACAGTGAAACGTATTTTGCGACTACTTAGTTTAGTAGCGCTGCGCTTACGCGCGAAATTATTGAAACGATTACTACTTAAATATACCTACTTTGATCTTTTCTTCTTCTTATTCTTCTTCTTCTTCTTCTTCTACTACTTTTGCGCGCGCGCGCGCACTACTCTCTCTCTCTCTCTTTCTCTCTCTCTGTTATTATTGTGCACTTCGAGAGACGTCGACGAACGAACCGTTAATTGGCGAACCGTTTGACCATACGCCTTCGAACACTTTTCCGTCCTTGGCGTACGATATTTTCCCTTTCCCATCCGGTAAACCGTTTGAGAACTTTCCTTCGTACCAATCGCCGCTCGCGAAACGCATTATTCCGGAACCTTCGGCTTTGGTCGTTTTTTCTAAAACTTCGCCTTCGTAGACGCACATGTTCGCATATTCGACTCTCAAAATCGGCCGCGTTCGAGCTTCGCGGTCGGATTCGAGGACGTTGAACATGCGGTTTTTCACCTTCGTATCAGTATTACTTTCCTTTTTATCGTTTTTACTCGAAAACGGACGCCAGCCGAGTAAAGAGAATTTCGAATATGACGGTGACGAAGAAGACGAGTCGTTGTCGTTTTCATCGTCATTATCTTCGTTGATGTTGTTGTCGTAATCGTCAACTGAATCAACGGCACGATAGCCTACAACATTTCCCGATTCGTCTTCTTTCGGCCTTAAAACTCTCACTGGAGTCAAAACGATCTTGCCAGTGAGCTCACCCGGAATTATAACCTTCAATAAGTCGTTCTCATTATTATTCACTAAATCGCTCTCGAGGTCAAAAGCTTCATCAGTGGTTTGGAAAGGATCAATGTTTGAATGCTGAGGAGTGTCTTGCGATCCTCCTCCTTCGATATTTGCGAGCAAATCGCCCGCTTCGAGTAAAGTCTCGTCGTCCGTTTCATCAACGGACATTAAAGCTTTGTCAAAAATAGAGTCAACTACTACTTTATTACCATCTGAAACCGCTGCATTATTACCTTTCTTATTATTATTTGTACTATTTGTATTTGTATCCGCTGCTGCTTTTACTGCGATAACCTTTGAAAATATCACGTCATCAGTTGCAGACCAATCTAAACGCTTTTTACGCATATCTAAGTTATTCATCATCGCATCCGGTAAATTTCTATCATTTAATTTCCTCAACGCAATTTGTGATTGCCTCATCGTGAAGCGATCGGCGATGGTTTCAAAATTCGAAATCGCGTATAAAGAAAGCTCTATTGATCCAACTGTATTCTCCGCAGGCGCTAGTGCGATTGTTACTCCACATTTCATTGGGTCAACAAACGATGCTAAATTTTTTGTAATTTCTTTTCGAGCTAAGGGACCTAACACGCCGCGAGGCGTTGATATTTGACACATCAAATGCTTACATTTTTCGCCCAATGCTTGCGAAGGATCGAGGAATGGAGAACCTTCTGCCGCTTTCTTCACAGCGGAAATAACCGCGGAGGCAATTTGCTCGTCCTCGGTACCGTACGTCTTTAATTGTTCTACTGCGCAACCTATAACGGCAATACCGCACCCTCCGTCGGCTGATTTCGAAAGATTCTCGGCGTTGATTTCTCTCAAAGATTTCGAACTTATTTGATTTTTAAACGCGTTTTGTTCATCTAATATGCCACATCGTTCGTTTTCACCGTTCACTCGAGCATCCCAAAACGTCGATTTTCGTCTTAAATCTCTCGAGGTGTTCAATACGGACCATCTACAAAAATCATTCGCGAGCTCTGAAGCAGATTCTAAAGTCATCGGTTCGCCCTCTAACGCTTGCGAATCTCTTTGCGCAATTACGACGACTGAATCAGCAGCTTTCTTTCTCGAACATATTTTTAAAAAATTCAACGAGTCATCTCTTTTCCTTCGTCCTTCAAAATCAAACGGTGCAATCGCGTGTACGGATACGGTGCATCCATTTGGAGTCTCTTGTCCTCCCCAAAACCCGGGCAATCTCTGCCGTTTCTCAGAAGTAATATTTTTCGATTTGAACAATTCTTTCACGAATAAAATGCCAGCTTCGCCGCCAGCTTCTCCAGATGCGCATACAATACATATATGCACTCTTTCGTCGTTATTCTTATTCTTATTTGATTTACTATTATTCTTATTTGATTTACTATCATCATCTTCTTTGCCGTTCCTACTGCTATTCTCTACATTCACTAACGCGTCTACGCTTAACAAAACTGATTGCGCCGCGCTCCTCGCGTTATCGATAACTGCAGATTGCGGGACATCCGCCGCGCTCGGTGGTAATCGCCATCTGTTCTGTGATTTCGTATTCGTCAAAGCCTGTACGTCCGCCGATATCGACCAAAACATCGTCGTACTTTTTTGCAAACTGTTCTTCGCTTGTAACTCGTCGACGACGCTGCAGCCTCTTGCGCCTAAACCGATTATTATTATCGCGTTCTCATCACTTAACTGTTGCTGCTGTTTATTATTATTAGAATCACTGCGAGCATTAGTACTAGCACGAGCATTAGTCGTCGTCGTTCTAGTCCTAGTCCTAGTCCTAGTCCTAGTAATAGTAATAGTAATAGAGTTCTTACCGTGTTTACTACTACGTCTATTAGTAATAGTGCTACACAGTACTGCTCTCGAAGGAGAACGGGAAGACGAAGACGACGTTGCGAAACGAGCACTACTTAACACACTCTTCATCCTCGCCCGATCGATCGTATCGCTCGTATCTATTTATTATACTCTACGAATTCAATGAAGTAATAAAATATGCCAGCGCGCGATTCTCTCTGCCCTCTCTATCGCGTGCGATGAATCAGAGACGTAAAACGACGTGATTTAAACGTAATAAAGTTTAATAAACATAGATTTATTAGAAATTGGTAAGGACGAATATGAGTGGTAAAAACCCTAAACCCTGTTTATTTTGACTTTTTCGAGATTAATTTAAGGTCTCCATTTTTTTTATACTTTGCCGCCATAAAAACAAAGCCAATTATTGCGCGCTTAAGCAACATCCCATACTTATCACAATCATAAGAAGAAGAAGAAGAAGAAGAAGAAGATATATCGGTGATGAATAAGCAACAACAAATGTTTACTTCTGCGCAGTCTTCTATAGCACAGCATCGTTCTGTTAAATCGATCAGACCTCCATCAGGAAATTGGCCAATTATCCCATCATCATCATCATCATCTTCAACAAGGAAGAGTAGGAGACAAGCAAGAGCAAACAAAGGCGTCCGCGCGTTCTTTGGAGGATTAAAGAAAACAGAGCGAGAGAGAAAATTGATTAAGAGATTAGAGAAACTCGGTCTAGGAGGTGGGAACACTAATGATAATAAAAGCGAGGAAGATGAATTATGGATGTTGGATAATGGATTATCCAGCAAATACAACCGAAGACAGGCGATAATGGCCGGCAACTGGAAGTGTAATCCTTCGACGTTAGAGCAGGCGAGGACGCTCGCGGCTTTAGTTGCAGCCAATGCGAGTTCGGATGTTCAAGAAAAAGAAAGCTATGGCATGAATAATATGAATATGAATAAGAGGAAGCAACGCGTGGACGTATTGATATGTCCGCCCGCAGCGTTCATAAGCGAGGTCTCTCAATTGGTACGATTTCTCTCTCGATTCGTATATAGTTTAGATTTTTATTTTTCAACGAAAAGAGCGAGCAAGCGCGAGGGTGAAGATAAATATTTCCATTGTTGAGACTTGAAGCCGGACTAATTATCTGCCGCTCATGAAACGATATTTGTATGTCATAGTTACTCTGACTCGCGCCGCGCGCTTTTTGCTCGCGTTTGTTTGTTTTGTTGTCCTATAGTGTATATATCACTTTTTTACTGATGTGTGTTTTCTTTCGAACCTTACATTTTATTAATTCTTTCTGATTAATTCACATTAAATAATAATTATTATTACATTATATAGATCGAAGGTTCTGGTGTATATCTTGGCGCACAAAACGTTACATTCGAAAATGGAGGCGCTTTCACTGGCGAAATGTCCTGTTCTATGGCTGATTCTTTAGGCGTCACGCACGTCATCGTCGGCCATTCCGAACGAAGAGCTTTATACTTTGAAACCGACGAAGATATCAACAAGAAGATTAAGAAAGTCATCGAAAACGATATGACGCCAGTGTTTTGCGTCGGCGAAACGAAGGAAGAATACGAGAGAGGTGATGTTTATGACGTTTTATCCTGGCAACTCTCTGGAGGTTTAGATGGTATTTCAGCGAAAGACGTTGAGAATATGATCATCGCTTACGAACCAGTATGGGCAATCGGAACTGGCTTAACGGCTACGCCGGCGATTGCACAAAGTGTGCATAAACTAATCAGAAACTGGATCGAGGAGCGATATTCAAAATCCGTTGCACAAAAAGTGCGCATACAATATGGAGGTTCCGTGAAACCTGAATCGGTCGATGAATTAATGCAATGTCCAGATATTGACGGTTGTTTAGTCGGAGGCGCTTCTTTATCATCTGACGACTTCGCGAGAATTTGTTCGTTCCATCAAGGTACGAAACCTGGAAACCCGCGAGTTTTATATGCCGAAGAATGCCTGCAAGTGCAAATGGAATTAGGTGAATCGCCAGTTTGGTCGCAGAAGGATCAAACGTTATACTGGGTCGACGCTCCAAGAGGAACTTTGTACTCATGGAATTTACTCGATGAATTCCCGCAAATGAAAGAATCTTTCGGCGAGACTTTAGGTTGCGTGGCGTTAATGTCCAGCGGGGATTTGATTTTAGGATTAGCGAGCGGCTTATATCAATTCGATCCACGCTCGAAAACGGTCAAGACGCGTTTGACAGATTTCGAACCCGGCTTAAACACGAGACCGAACGATGGTCGCGTATCGAGAAACGGTGATTTTATTATCGGTTCATATAATAACGACCATCGTTTAGATGCTCAACCAATAGGTGGGCTTTGGAAGCTCGACGCGAATAATTCGCGTCAATTGACTGAAGTACTGGATTATAAACACAGATGCTCGAATTGCATTTGTTTCAGCCCTGATGGTAAAAAGATGTACTTTACGGATACACCGAGACGCGAGATATTCGAGTTTGAGTACACAAATAAAGGGCCAACGAATCGCAGATTGTTTTACGCTCTACCTTCAGATATGCCTGGTGGACCTGATGGAGCGCAAGTCGATGCCGCCGGTAATTTATGGATCGCCATTTCCGGAGCCGGTAAGTGTATTAGAGTAAACAAAAACACGAGCATGGTCGATTTAGAGGTCCGTTTGCCAGTATCATCTCCAACGAGTTTAACCTTTTGCGGTAACGATTGTAAAACGCTCGTGATTACGACGAGGCAAAAAGAAAAAAGAAAAGATGCCGGTAGTTTATTCTCCGTGCGAATCCCAGATATTGGCGGATTACCTGAACCAGAATATGGCGCTTCACCCATAATCGAACGCATCGGCTTCCAGCGCGGGGGCGAAAACGAATATAACAACCGACAACCGCACGAACTCAACAACAATAACACATTTCCAGTAATGAACAACGTCAACGCAAAGCTCATAAACGGATTCACGAACATTGACAGACGTACTAACATAAATATTAATGATACTACTACTAATACTGCCAAGTCTGTGATGAATTTCGCGTCGACGAGCGAACACGAGCTAAATCGATTCTGCGAATATTGCGGGTCCGAATTTTCATCGAACGCCGCGAACTTCTGTAGCCAATGTGGTACTAAACGATAACTATCGATATATATATATATGTACATATTTACATACCGAAACACGCGTTTTCTTCAGTCAGACTCAAACACCCTGCTGCACAATTTTTGAACACCCTACTCGTATAGACGCTAGAAAAAACCGATATACCGATTCCTTAAAATTATCAGGAGAAACTCATCCCTCGCTCTGACTCACTTAAACAGGTCGCACTGTAGTAAGCACTGGCAGAAGAGAGAGTAGGCACTAGGCACTACTGAATAAGCACGCGCATACTCTCGATCATCTTGCAGAGTAAGTATATTACTGAGTAGTAGTAGCAATAGTCCTTGAAATCTCCTATTCATTGGACGCGTGATTGGATTGGAAACAAAGATTAGAGACGTTTGTTTTGGAAGACCAATTCGTTTTTGTGGATATACTAAGTGCGCGCTCTCTCTGTCTGTCCGTCTTTTTACACACGCCTACTCGAGATTTAAGTTCAACGGACAAAACAGTATACGTAAACGTATTATTTATTACGGTGTGTTTTAGAAAAATCCATTCGCTCGCGATATAAAAAGAAAGAATGAGCGCGCCGCGAAAAGGGAGTAGAGAAGAATCATTTATTGATTGCGACGCAGAAGACGATGAAGAGCAAAACGTGAGAATAAGTCAGACAAATAGTCCGACGACGACGATGACAGAGAGAACTTTAGCACCGGCGGATAACGAATCGGATTGGTCTTCGTCAATTAAAGAGGAAGATAGTGGCACAACGGCCAAAAGACAAACTAACACTGATGATAGGAACGATAACGACGCAAGAAGAAGAAATATGAGCTGGACCGAAGAACCGAGCGAACTCTCTACGTCGGACGCGTCGCAAAAGCCGGCGAATAGTGGTGGCAGTAATAGTACGAATAATAATAATAGTAGCAACGCAAATAGAACGTATACGAAAAGACATTCGCCTTCGTATTCACAAGTTGAAAATATTGGCATCGGCTCGTTCTTCATGAATATTGCCGATTTAACGCACGATGTTTTACAAACCGGCAAGAACGGGAATATGACCGACGCCGAGCTAATGCACACGGAAGGCTTTGTCGCATCGTTGTTTCAAACGAAAACGCATATGAGAGATGAGATAAAATTTGCTGACGATGGTAGAAAGATGAACTCTTTGAATTCAAAAACGGATAGGAAAAGAATGGAACGGACGTGGGGTGAACGAGTACAGCTAAGCGAAGAAGAATCATTCGCTTATGAAAGTAAAGGAATTAGCACTGGTCAAAAAATGCGCATCGAAGCTATACATTCTATGAAAGAAGTTTCCGCCGCAGATGAACCAGAATTGGATCATTTGAAGAGTCTTACGAGCTCGTTTTATGCTCGCAAACAAGGCGTGCTCGTGCTGTCACCTTTTGGTACATTCATGCGCAAATGGGACTTGATCATCATTGGAGCGCTTGTATGGACTGCAATTGTTACGCCGGCTGAAGTCGCATTTGCGAGACCGAGTTTGAATTACCAGTTCATTTTGAACAGAATCATCGACTTGTTTTTCATCTCGGATCTTTTTATAAACTTTTTGCTCGCAATACCGGAAGAAAAAACTGGACATATAATTTACGATCGGAAATATATTGCGCTTGCATATTTGCGCACGTGGTTCATAATCGATTTCCTTTCAGTCATACCATCCGATTTGATTACGATTTTAGTACAAAACTCGTACCCAAGTGCGAAGATTGCGAATCTGACATTGCTAAGAGCTTTGCGTTTGTTTCGATTAGTGAAACTTCTGCGCATTTTAAGATCGATGCGCCTATTTAAGCGATTAGAAATGCGATATACTGTTGATTATTCCGCGCTCGCTTTGAGTAAGTTTGCCATCGTAACCGTGATTCTTGCTCATTGGATGGCGTGTGCTTTTGGATTCGTGCACGATATAGGCGCAACCGCTGGAAAGGATACTTGGATGGAGTCCACGTATTTTGGTGATTTTGATATCAATGATGCGTGTTATGATCCAAATGACGTGCTCAGCTGTGTTCCTGGGTTTGATAAGTATATAGCGGCACTGTATTGGAGTTCAATGACGATTACGACCATCGGATACGGGGACATTTCTCCAAAGACCCTCGAGGAACGAATTTTCGTCATAATAGCAATGTTATGCGGGGCATTTCAGTATGGATACGTTGTTGGTGCTGTCGGTAACGTCATCTCTACCAAAAACTCAAGAACTAACGGATTGAAAGACTCTTTAACGGATTTAAACGAATTTTTTTCGGATTTTCCGGCCATGACCCAGGAAATGCGTGTCAAGTTGAGAGAATTCTTCAAGTATAAACACGGGGATGCAAAATTAGATCGAAATAAAACAACAGCTTTGTTGAATAATTTATCACCACGATTGAGAGCGGAACTTGTCGTGTTGAGAAACAATTGGATGCGGGGCATTGAATTTTTTCACGATTTACCAGAATCTCTTGTACTTGCTTTATCTCTGAAAATGAAGCAAATAACATTTCCGCCGAAGGAGATTATTTTAGATAAAGGAGATTTTTTGGATCATTTTTATATGATTCGCAAAGGTGTACTCGTCGCCAATGGAAAAATTATCACTGCTGGGCAATTATTCGGACAAGAATTCATATTAGAACCTGGGAGAACGCCAACGTTTCTTCAATCCGTAACATTTTCGGATATTTACTCTCTTTCGCATCAAGATTTAATGGAAGAAGTCAGGCATTACCCGGATGTTCAAATAATGTTGAAAAAAATGAAGCTTCGAGCATTATTCCGAAGAGAAATGATTGCATATTCGAAAGCCTATAACGCATTGATGCTTTATGGCGTGAAGGCTGATGTCTATAAATGGTACGACGAAAGACCTCAACATTACCTCAAAAAATTGAAAATCATTTACGGGGAAGACGGAGCCTTTCTGATCAATCCAGAATCCGATGATGCAAAAGTACGCATGAAAGCAGTCGTGATGATTCAAACTAGATACCGAGCGAAGCAAATGAGAGAAAAATTCAAGAATATATCCGCCAGAGCAAGCGTGACACCTTTACTTTCGGCAACTCTTAGATTGTCGCATCCGGCGCTGTATACAACGCACGCTATTGATATCATGCATCACCGAGCAGTCGCATCTTTGAGACTTTTACATCACAAAATGGATTTGCTCATGAAAAATATTTCTGTTCCGAAAGAGGAAGTAGAAAAAATGAAACAAGATTTAGCGAATGATTTCAAAAGGCAAAGAGGAGAATTTTGGTCCACGCCAGTTATTCCGAACGACTAATGAATCTATACATTTAATAGTAGCCCCCAATTATCTTCTAATAATAATAATAATAATATACACATATACTGGTATGTATATATTTCGATTTATTCAAATTTTTCGATTACTCGATTTGCTCGTTCGTTCGTTAATCCAATCTCGTGATTCGTTTGCACGAATCTGTTGAACCACTCATGTTTCTCCGGGACGACTTTCTTATCATCAATAATCACAAACTTTGGATAATCTTTCTCATTTTCGCCAAACCTTTCTTCTAAATACTCTCTTATCTCCTCTACGCGATTTTGATTCACGTGTAAATCGTGTTTCACGCTATCCCCTAAATGAGGTTTCCCATTCGTTCTTCCAACGATATCTACTTCTGTACAGTCATGTCTCTCCAAAACGTACGCGATGTACTCCTCGAAGTGTCTCCAATAAGTGCTCAAAACGACTTCACATCCACAGTGCGCGCATATATCGTTCAATATTAAAACTTTCTCTTCATCAATCACGATTTGTTTAGCAGTTTGCGTTCTGTTAAGAACGCCATCGATGTCTAAGAATATAATAGGTCTCTTTCGGTTATTCTGTGTCTTTAAATTCTCTGAGAATGACGCAGAATTGAAGTTATTTCTAATAACAGTCGTCTTCCTGGTTCCTCTTCTTCGTCCAGTAATAGTAGCAAAAGTAGTAGTAGTAGTAGTAGTAGTAGTAGTAGTAGTATGTTTTTTTAAATCCCCTACTACTACTAATAACGACGACGATGATGACGATGACGATGCCGTGAAATTTCTTTTAGTATTCCCACTCAACATCATCACTCGTTGTTGTTGTTGTTGTTGTTGTTGTTGTTGTTGTTGTTTCGTTTCTCGTCTTTGCGTAGGTGAAACTACTATTGCACTCGAAGAGGGTCGGCTATTAATCATCATCATCGTCATCATTTTTTTGTCAATTAATTAATAAACGACGCGTTAATAATATATAAGTTATGTCGTGAGTAATGTTAAAGTTTATCTTTTTTTTCCCCTAATAAACACCATAACACCTAACTTTACGCGCGTTGCCATCATGCACTGATGATGATTAATTAATTAATTAATTAATACAGAGTACTCGTATTAAGCACCTTGTTTAATATTAATTAATTCGATGTAATGATAAAAGATAAAAGAACGCAATCATCACCAGCAGCAAGAACAGGAACAACCATCATCAGAGAGTACGAAACATGATTGCTGGTATTAATTTTGAGCGCTTGATTTTCGAATGTTTAAGAAGGTTACAGTGTAAGAACGAAAACAGAATTAATAGAATAAATAGAATAGAACGAATGATGTGCGATGAAAGGACAAGAATAGGGTGTTATTCGTACTATTTAGTAGTCATGGTTGGCTTCGTGTTAGCCTTAGATTTCGATATTGTTGATAGGGTGCCGGTAATAGTTTCTTCTATTGGTGCTACAGTAGGTTTTCGTGATGATTACGATGATTCAATAGGAGAAACGCAGGCGATGATGCGAAGAAGAAGAAAGATGTTGTTGATGTTTATCACACACGTCGTATTAGGATTATATACACACACAATCGTTCGATTCGCAAACGCTGGTGATGTAACCGAGAGGAACCATCGCGTGTGCATGAAAATGTTCCACTTTGACGGGTTAATGTATGAAGAAAATCGAGAATGTAGAACAATGAAATTAGAGATACCGGCGAGGTCAAAGTTCGATCGCGTGACACAGAAAAGAGTGTGTAAGTTTGATCATTATTGCGGAGTTTGTGATAACGCGATTGGAATGATGAACTTAAGATGGTTTTTGCTCTTCTTAATCACAAACGCTTCGTTATGTTTCCATGGTTTTATTTTTAGTTGGAACGAGACTCTGGAGAAACTTCCGAGAAGATGGCTGAAAGAAGATTGGCCTTTGTTTCTTAGATTGCTCGTTTATTATCACACGAGGCGCGTGGTCTCGCAATTTGTGTTGTTGTGCGTCGGTATAGCCGTCATTGGTTTTGCGACGTACCATTTTTATTTAGCGGCGAGGAATGTGACGACGAACGAATCGTATAAATATGCGCACATGAAAAGAATAAACAAATCGTTGCCAAAATCAGAACGAATAGAAGTGATTAATATTTATAACAAAGGGATCGTCGCGAATTTCAAAGAAGTAGCTTTTCCTCCCAAATTAGTTTAGTGTATGAGTATGTAGAAACATATAACGTAGATTTTAGAACTACCGCACTTAAGGTCTTTATTATTACTAAATCATTACTAAAGACGCGCTTCGCACAGTAACTTCTCTCGTAAGCGGTCTTGAAAAAATGCTTTTATTTTCTCTCCAATTTCGTTTTCGTACACTTTTGGAATGACGTGCGCTTTCTCGTGTTCAACAATTGTCGCTTTCTCGCCAAACTCTTTACATAATTGATGCGTGAGTTGTGGAGGTATTGATCGATCTTGTTTCCCAACGATGTGCAACGTCGGTATGGATTTAAAAATCGGTTCAAATAATGAGTCGTCGTCTTCGTCGACGACGACATCATCGTCTGCTAATGCTGCTAAATTCATCGTCGTATTATTTTTCTCGTATTGTTCGCATAGTTTCTCATCAGCTCTCGACGGCATGCCAGAAATGAGTACCGCAAATCTTAAACTCTTCATCAATTGCTGCTGTTGTTGATGATGATTTTTTTGATTTTTTTGTCCTCTCCTCGAGTCCTCGCAATCTTCGCAATCCTCGATCGGTAACATCGTTGTATGCTGCTTTTCCTTCCTTCTTCGTCTGCGTTTCAATAACTCCCCAATCAACGTCGCGCCTTGCGAGAATCCTAATAATCCATCGATTTTTTCTCTTTCCACGAAATCATCGACGAACTTGGCCGATTCCTCGATCCCTAAATACTCCATCGCGCCAGTTTTCTCGTTCCTTTCGGCGTCGTACCATTGGTAACTCCCCATGTTCGGAAACGCCATTTTCACATCCGCCGGTGCCTCTCCAGTCGCCTTGAATACGCCGTCGACGCATATAAATTCAAACGATGACGATGACGACGAATTGTTTTCTGTATCCAAAACAGTGCTAGCGCTGCTCCCATTATTTAATAATAATAGTTTATCCCACCCTCCCATTTGTAACTGAAGTTTCATGATTTCCTTCGAAGTCCTGAACGAATGTAAACATAGGACCTTCATGACCTTTGTATTCGTACTATTCCTCGCATTCGTGTTCGTGTTTTGTTCGTTCAAATTTCTTTCGTACGTAATAATCGTGTCACTATTACTCGTATTCCTATTGATATCAGTATCAGCATCGGCAGTGCCGACGATGAAATCATCACCGTTATTACGCGTAGTATTCATCGCCAGAGCAGCTTTCACAGAATTGACCGAGTGTTGTTCGTTCGTGGACCACGGCGTTCTCGGGATCGATCTCATCTCTATCACTGTTTTATGCTCCTATTACTTAAGTTTAGTATGATGGTATGTGTATATATTCCTAGTACGCGTATTAATTGAAAAACTTTATTGATATCTTTATATTACAATTTAAATAACCGACGACGATGCTCTGATTGAAGCGTTTTTAGTGCTATCACCCACAAGTACTACACTAGGAAGCTAGGTATTATTTTCCCGATTTTATCTTCTGTTTTGCTGCTGATTGGCCAAACGCACTGCTTCATCGGTCATTTGATGAACTGGCCAAACTTCGCTGCGATTTTTTTTGATCGATACTAATTTTGCCTCCGATTTTGGGCCAAAAATCTGTGCAGTCGTTTCGATTGCACTAACAACTGCGAGAGGTCATAAATCATATTAATGCCAGGCGCTCGAACGACGACTGCGACTGCGACTGCGACTGCGGAAGGATCTTCTCAACACAGTTTTCTAAGAAAAAATAATCAAACGCTGACGCGCGCTTATCAGACCAAGCTATTCACTGCTCTTGAACGCGAGAAGACAAAGCTCATCGGCCCTGCTTTCACTGGGAAGGTATTCACTGGGAAAACCGCGCTCGTTCTTTCCTGCTCGGTAGCGCTCTTGACCGTGTTCTTAGTACACGCGGAGCAAAAAAGGGACAAGGCGCTCTTAAGGAAGGGCGTCTATGAAGACCTGAAACGGATCGAACAGAAGTTAAAAGAGATCGAAGGAGCGAGCGAGGAGCACAGATCATCGCTCGATAGTAATAAGAAGAAATAGAAGAAGAAGAGAATAAGTACTGGCACACAATATTCCTAATTTGAGAATGGCTCGTACGACGACGAAGACGAAGACGACGACGATGAGTTTACGAAAGAGGGCTACGAAGACCGATAGTGATAATAATGATAGTAATAATGATAGTAATAATAAGACGAAGAAGAAGAAGGAGAGAGATGTTTTATTACTGAGTCTCACGTGTTTACTGCCCACTATGATTTTGATTCTTTTTAAGGCGATGATGATGATCAAAGATGATGGTCGCGACGACGACGATGAAGGTAAAAACAACGTTGATATAGGCGCAATTAAGATCATATCGCTCTCAATACTCACGAGCGTAATTGCATACGTGATAACTGTGAGATTAGTACCAATAGTCGCGAAAAGGACGCATAAGAAACGAATGATGTTTGGGTTAGATATAAACAAACGAGGGACGAAAATGGGCTCAGTGGAGATACCGGAAGCGTGCGGGCTAGCGAGCGGATGCGCGACACTCGTGAGTTTAGTCCTCGGGAGGACTTTACATCAATTTATTATTCATCATCATCGTTATGTAAGTAATCAAAATAATAATCAAAATACGTGGGAAAGCGAACATAACGCGGCGTTGGCCGCGATCGGGTTCATGTTGTTCCTAGGATTCGTAGACGACGTTTTAGATTTGCCTTGGAGGGCGAAGATGGTTCTACCAGGGTTTGCAGCGACGACGTTGGCGCAGAGCTACGATGGATCGACCTCAATTGTAGTCCCGAGATTTTTACGGGCTAAAGTGAATTCCTTTTTATCGAGTGATTTCATCACAGAATGTAGTAAATTCGTGCCAAAGTTTTTGAGCAACGAAAACGCGGCGTCGTCGTCGTCTTTGTTGTTCCCGAACAAAGTCGACATGAAAAGTGGATTGATGGATGTTGGATATATTTATCTTTTGTTCATTTGGTTATTGGCCGTTTTTTTATCGAACGCGATTAATATCCACGCCGGTTTAAATGGATTAGAGTGCGGTCAATCGTTAGTCATCGCTGGCGGTATTATATTATTAAACGTATGGAGCCTTTTGAACGATCCAACGTCTGATGTCGTCGTAGGGCCGCACGTATTTTCTTTGTTACTCATCGCGCCGTTTTTCGCCGCGACGGTTGGGTTATTGAAGCAAAACTGGTATCCTAGCGCAGTCTTCGTTGGCGATTCGTATACGTATTTTGCCGGCATGACCTTAGCCGTGGCTGGAATTTTAGGACATTTCTCCGAAACGTTATTATTGTTTTGTTTGCCGCAAGTTTTGAACTTTTTATATTCAATACCGCAATTGTTCAAATTCGTACATTGTCCAAGACACCGCTTACCAGTGTTTGATGTAAAGACTGGATTGTTAAGCCCATCAAAGGCTACGGAGACGAGGTATAACATGAATTTAGTGACTTTGTTCTTACGCGTTTTTGGGAAAACGTCTGAGCGAAAATTATGTTTGCGATTGTTGGCGTTTCAAGTTTCCTGCGTCGGGCTTACTTTTGTCGTACGATATTTATTCATTGCGTTCGTTCATTGGAAGTTTTAATTATACTAATAAATACTACTACTACAGTACATACAAGTAGTACCTATCAAGACGGAAGCTTCGATGCGCGAATCTCGTGCAATTCCCGCAAAAGCGAATCGATCCTTAGCTGTTTCTCTCTACTTTCTTTCTTAGCTCTCGCGCACTCTGCGTCGACTGTATTGTTTTCATCGCCTCCGATAACGTAGGTCGATAAAATCTCTATGCGCTCCTTTGGCATCACGAAAATTCCTTCCCGCTTTGTCTCTAATTGTTCTAACTTTTTCAAAACCTCAAAACCTTCGATTAATTCTCCAAATTGTGTATACTGTTTATCTAAATGTGGAGCGTTCCCTAGTAGAATACTAAACGAAGTCGTCCCCGAATTCGGATCATCGAATCTGGCCATTGATAACGTTCCTAAACGATGATTGATTTCTTGATTTTGAAACTCGCCTCTGATTTTCTTCTCCGCGTGTTGTCTTTGCAATTCCGACATCGTTTTCACTCTTCTGTTGAACTTTGCGTCGGCGATTTGAGCGACGAATCCTTTATCGACCCTGAACACGTGATTCGTGTCGTATAATCCTAACCTGAACGCCTTCAAAATATGATCTGCGGTCTCTCTAGCTTCGTCTTCGTAAAAACCGATAACTAAATCTCCTTCGTTCAATTGAACGACAACGCGTTCGTTTCGTAACCGTCGTTGTGGTTTATCGTCTAAATCGCTCTTTTGATCCATGGATAACCCCTCTCGCACTACTTCTGATGATTTGACCAAAATAGCACTACTCATCGATGCCGTGAATAAGAACAATGCGTTAACTATTATTACTATCTTCGTCTTCGTCTTCGTCTTCATCTTCTCCAACTGCTGTGCTGGCTTTTTGTGAAGTTACTGTTGCTTGCTGATGATACCTTGATTGCTGATTGGGCATTTTCGTACCAAATAAGCACAGCAGGAATCACGAATCAGCAGGAATCAGCAGGAATCGTTGGCAAATAATATTGAACAGAACTGCAGTCCCAAACACGCAAAGGCCATAACATAATAATAATTGTAAAAAACTAATAATAGTATTACGTACTACATATAAAGTGATATATACGAAATTGTTATTACATTACAAACGAAACAAACTGATTAAGAAAACATTCATAAAAGTGTGTAATTAATATACAATCGATATATTAATTTAACTAATAAGCATCTACTAACTAAAGAGAGATCTTATTAATAAGCGCAATTTTTATTGTTCCAATCCTCTCTTCTTGTTCGTTCGAGGCACTCATTTATAGAGAGAGAGAGAGAGAGAAGTGTCATATTATATATATATATATATATATACGTAAGGAAGGAATAAGTGATATATAACGTTCAATAAGCACTACTAATTATGTCCTTTCGAGGCGATGGAGATGTCATGGTCGACGCTTTGATCAAAGCATCACAGGAGCAGAAATGTGTGTCACAAGAGCCTTTACCTGGGCATGGGCGTGATTTGATCCCGTTCGATTTCCAAGCTAACGGCACTGGCAGTACTAGTACTAGTTATAACAATAATAATAATAATGTAAATGACGATGAAACGCCTTTATTAGTTGGTGTTGATCCGAGATTACGAGCGCATCAAGTGTGCATGCCGCAAGTACCACTTGGTGGACACGCGGCTGCAATTGCGAAACTATCAAACGAAGCTCCTTTAGATCCTTTATCGTCGTCGACACATAACGATAATGCGAATAATTCATCTTCTTTTTCTAGGGGACAACAACAAAAGAATAACAATAATAAGAACAAGACTAGTAGTAGCACTAACAATCTAAACGGAAAGAGCAATAATAAAACGACGACGATGAATAATAATCAAGAGCCTAAATACGCTGGCGCGAGTTTTACAAACTCGCCAGATCCAGATGCAGTGCCTCTGCCGAGTTTTTTGAAGACAATACCTGGAGCTGCAGCCGCAATGGCGCGAAGGGATTATCATTCGCAGTCGCCACAAATACCGATAAATACTATTATGAATAATGGAAGTTCGCCTCCGAATGGATTGCTTCAAAATCTTTTTGCCGGCGGGTCATCTAGTTCACAAGGAATGTCGCCTCCACCGCCTCCACCGCCACATCTAGTAGTTCAACATCAGACAGCGCCCATGAGTAGTGGGAAAGCTTTACTTGGAAATCTGTTTACGAAGCCACCGCAGCAGCAACAGCAGCAACAAATGCAGACACCTTCAATATTGACCTCTCTCTTTGGCGGTGGAAGAAATTCCCCGATTTTGTACCGTCCAGACTCGACGCCGCAGAATTATATTCCAGAAACAAACAAAGACTTCCAGTTAATGTTATCAAAGTTATCAAACGCGTCGTCGAATAATCGATAAGATTGTCTGAAAAAGAGAGAGAGAGAACGCACAATATGTTTCTCGCAAGCTTGTACATTACATAGATTATATTAGGAAAACGAAAATTGGATCGCACGCACGTTTGCATCGGTGCTTTTTATAAAGCCGAGCGCATTCGTATCCGTGTTTACGAACGCGAAAACCAATAAAACAACAACATCATCATCAAAAGAGAGTCTCCGCATATGCCGTGAAATCATTATTATTCACCGCGGAGACGAGTAAACACACTTTTCAAGAAGCTGGTCTGTTCTACAGAATCAGTCATACAATTATTTAACGATCAACAACAACAACAACAACATTAACAAGGTCGTTCAAAACATCAACATTTAGTTAAAATTATAAAGGCGTTTGTTATAATATATATCATAAACACAAACTAAATATTTTACTTTGATTTTTTTTCCTATTTTCCAACTTCTGTCTTATTCCTTCGTTGATTCTTTTTCATCAGCGTAAACCTCACTTTTCCTTTCTTTCGAATAATAATAATAATAAGTGAAGATGAAACAAAACACACGAACGAATAATGATAACAAGCAAACGAAAGAACTGGACCATCTCTCGGCAGAGACCGTTCAAACAATAGCAGAAGCGTTCGGGTTCGTTTTATCCGACGATGTCGCTAAAGCATTCGCCCCCGACTGTGAATATCGCTTACGAGATGTCGTTCAAGAAGGTTTGAAATGTATGAAACGATCGAGGCGCACGAAGTTAACTACTGAGGTATTACCTTAAACCCGTATTCGTTTACTTATCAATGAAATGTTGGTCGACGACGGAACGAATAATAATAACAATAATAATAACAATTAATTCGCTTTTTTCGGCTCTCTTTTGTTTCACTCTACGTAATCACTATCGTTATCTTCTTCGTACTTCTTACCTCTTACTTCTTACCTCTTACTTCTTCCTGTGATGATGATGTGATAACATAACATTAAATCTAATGCACAGGACATAAACTCAGCACTGAGAATAAGAATGAGCGAACCGCTATACGGGTTCCCTTCGAACGCACCGGCGCAAGAGTTCGTGAAAGTGAAAGGAACTACAGATTTGTTCTATATATACGACGAAGAGTTAGATGTGAACAAGTTATTAGCGGAACCTTTACCACCGCCGAGTATAGCCGTGAACGTCGTCCCGCATTGGCTAGCGATCGAAGGCGTGCAACCTTTAATACCGGAGAATCCGAGTTTAGATCATCGCAAGGAATATCAACAAAGAGGGAGGAATAGTACGAACAAAGAAGAGACTTTGATGAAAGCAAAGTCGAAACCTAATTCTGCAGCTATTGCTGGAGAACAGCTGATGAACGAGCAGATTGGTAAAGAAACCACGAATAACGCGACAAACGAAGAGATGATGAATAAGGAAAAAGAAGGCGGTCAAAAATTTGCGCCAGTTTTGCAACACGTCTTATCGAAAGAATTGCAAGTATATTTCGATAGAATCACCGCGTTATTAAGAGGTGGTGGTGGTAAAAATGATGAAGAACTGCAGTTGTTGAACGCAGCTATTGGAAGTTTAAGAACGGACGCTGGATTGGCTAATTTAATTCCTTATTTCGCAAAGTTTATTTCAACCGAAGTACAAACAAATTTAAGAAACTTGAGAAAATTAATGGCAATGATGCGAGCAATTGAAGCTTTAGTGCAAAATCCAGCCGTTAATTTAGAATTATATTTACATCAGCTCATGCCCTCTGTATTGACTTGCATTGTCGCGAAAAGGCTTTCGGAGAATCCAGACAAAGATAACCATTGGCAGTTGAGAGTTCTTGCGTCGAAAACGGTCGCTGAAATCTGTGAACGATATGGAGAAGAATATGCGACTTTGCAACCTAGAGTAACGGCGACTTTACAAAAGGGTTTAAAAACGGTGCAATCGCCGCTTCCAACCATTTTTGGCGCCTTGGTCGGTTTGAGCTCGCTAGGAGCGAGAGTAATCGAGACTTTAGTTTCCCCCGAGCTCGATCGAATCGTTCAGAGAGCCGAAGATATTCTGAACAATGATAGAACTAGCGATGCAACTGTAACTGCAACGGCGGAGGAGAAATCGTACGAACGGTCGTGCGCGGAGAAGGTTTTAGAAGCTGCAGAATTAGCGACAGACGTCCTTCATGAACGCGAAATAATCGAAAAACGCGAAAATGCGAAACAAACTGCTTTACAAACCAGAGTCGGGAGATTACTCGAAGCGCATCGAAAACAAAAACTAATCGAGGCCCAAAACGCCGTTCGGAAACCATCCGCTGGAGAACTTCCACCAATTATTAAAAAAGCTGTAGCGGCTGCGGATAAATCACAAGCTAAAGCGGCAGCGAGGGCGGAGGCGGCAGCGGCTGAGAAAGAAGAAGAAGAAGAAGCAAAAGAAGAACCTGAAACAAAGAAACGAAAAGCTAAATCGCCAACTCCACCGCCAGTGGCAGCGACTACTACTGGCAGAGCAAAGCGAGGTGCCGCAGCACAAACGAAGAAAGAAGAAGAAGTCGAAGAAGAAGAAGTTAAGCCGCCGCCGGCGAAACGATCGAGACGAGGCGGTCGATGAAAATTAATAGCTTTCCATCGAATCAAATGTGTATTAAATTTTATATCATAAAATCTCACTAAACATCATCCACGCGCACGCAATTAAAATGGCGTAAAAAGCTGATAAGATCAACCAATTGATCAAAAGAACAAGAGATGGAGACGGCTTCATCCAGTCATCCCGAATTTTTTTAGATACAAATATGTTACCAAAATCACCTAATTTTTAAAACTGCAGAATTTAAACGCACGCGGTCGTCGAGCTGCTGTATACGCGCACGGCAATGGCATCTACTATCGAAGAAGAGGGAGAAAAACGCGTCAAAGACATCTTCGATCGAGATCAAAAAGACGTCGTCGTCGTCGCCGACGCAAAAGAACTTGAGAAACCAGAAGTTGAACAAAAGAAGAAAACTGTTCTTATTTCGACGAAGCCTTTGATCATAGTTTCTTTGCTCGCAATCGGTTTACTGTCGAGATTGGGATATATAGAGGCCAAGAAGGAGTATTTTCTCGTAATTCAAGTCGTATGTCTCTTAATCGTTCTATGGTTAGTAAAAAATACTTAATCTAATCACGTACGCATTGGTCAAAGTTCTATAGCAACAACGCGCGTTTTAATAGCATCAGCTGATCACGGCAGTAATAATAATAAGAGTAACAAACCTTTTTAAGCAAAATCATCGTCACACTTCTTTCGTCTTTACTCGCGCGCGCGTTATTTATTATCATCATCATCGCGATCATGATCTATACTAATTCCGCCGCTCGTGCTCATACTTTTATTATTCCTGCCTTGCACGGTCGTAAGTATGATGAGTACGCCGCGACGCTGACTTTGAACAGGCTGACTTTGAAGACAAAACCGGATTCGTTCGTCCAAACCAGAACGAGTTCAAGGAGAAGAAGAAGATACGAAGGTAATAATAATAATAATAATAATAGTAATAGTAATATTAATATCGAATGCAATGCATCAACGAGTGATTTAGTGTACGGTATCGACGTCGAAGATTTAATCGTTCAGTACAGCGTAGACGAAAGATTCAACTCTTCTTCTTCTTCTTCTTCTTCTTCGCCTAGGACGACGACAGAGAATGAAACAAACCACTTTGAAGAAGAAGAAATAATAATAACAAACGCAGCCTTGAAAGGCGTGACTTTAAAGATCCCATCGGGAGTATTATTCATGATATTAGGACCGAACGGGTCAGGTAAGAGCACGTTATTACGCACGCTCGCCGGGTTATCAACGAAGGAAGAGATTAAGAATGGATACGCGAAAGTGAACGAACCGCGAGCGTTCGTGTTTCAGAACCCGGATCATCAAGTGATCATGCCCACGGTTGCGCATGATGTCGCGTTTGGTTTGAGGAGGAAACAAAAGAAGAGAGGAGTAAAAGGGAGGATGACGAACGATGAGATTGAACGAAAAGTCAGAGAGGCTTTGAAGATGGTGAATATGTTAACATTAGATGGAGAAGACGAGGAGGAACAACAAAAAGATGACGACGTTGACGAGAACGTACGATATGAAAGCGCTTTAAATAGACAAGTGTCGACTTTATCTGGAGGGCAGAAACAACGCGTTGCAATAGCTGGCGCGCTCGTTGAAGATCCAAAGACACTTCTCTTAGATGAATTGACGACGTTTTTGGACGAAGCCGATCAACGAAGCGTTTTAAAAGCGGTGAAGAACGTTCTTAAAATGTCCAACGAAAGAGCGAAAGAGGCGAGTGATAGAGTCACCGCGGTTTGGGTGACGCATAGATTAGAAGAGTTGAAAGAGGCGGATTTAGCGTGTTATATAGAAAACGGACGCGTTGTCGCATTTGGTGGACCGGAAGATATACAAAACTGTATTTCAGAGAAGCAAAAACAGCGAAGACTTGAAGAGGCGAGAATGAGAAGAGCGAGTAGAAAGTAAAAGTAGTAGTATCAAATCATGTAGTAGTATCAAAATCAAATATAGTAGCATATAGCATAGCTTAGTAAGAATCATCAGAATATTCACATTGTTCGTCTTCATCATCAATTTTCACCACTCGCGGACGTTTTCTTCCTCCTTTTTTACTCGCATCATCGTCGTCGTCGTCTTCCGAGCTGAATGTGATATCCGAATTAGTCGCTACCTCGACGAAGTCGTCGTCGTCACCGTCACAACAATCGCTCACGCTCACGTATCCAAAGCTCTCGATCGTAAACTTACACTCGGCTAAATCCTTCAAGAAGTTCACTCCAACTTTCTCCTCCCCAGGTTTATCCCATCCAGTCGCTTCGATCTTCCTCTTTCCTTTCAGCGGCCTCGCTTTCGTCCACGCTTCGAGTAACGATAACGGCCTCTGTTTCTTATCAGTTAAAATCGTACAAGTATTCGTCCTAGTAACATCGCAAACATTCGGAAGCAGGGCAACGATCTCCCACTTCTTAGGAAGAAGATCTGATTGATTAGTATTATGGACATCGTCTTCAGTGTGAAGAGCAGGAGCAGTAAACCCAGAGGACGAGGCGTATTGAGTCGCAGAGGGGTTCGAAACCTCTTTTTCTTCTTCTTCTTCTTCTTCTTCAGGGGGAGCTGTTTTGTCACCAGTCGTGTCCGTTCTACAAAAGAAATAATCGCAATCATTTAAGACATCAGATAAATCACTGCTCTCGTTCTCGTTCTTCTTCTTCTTCTTCTCATTCAGGTCGTTCTGATCAGCTGCAGTGATCATTTGCGTCCATAGCTTCAACGATAGGAACAAGGAGAACAGGAACGAGGCCAAATCGAGCGTTTGCTTTCTCCTCGCTCTTTCGTAGTCCTGAGACGAAAACCTGACAAACTGGTGGAGATCATCGTTGCTCTCATCGTTGACTGAACAATCGCGGATGATTATTTTCAATGAATCGAGTAAGGATTGCGAGCGAGCGAAGATCTCATCGACGATCGATGATTTCATCATCGCGTATGACTATTAAAACAAAACTATTGGAGCGCGAGTAATTTTTGTTCTTTTTCTATTCGCGGAAATATTTTTTGTCATTATTTATTATTGTCAAAAAATATGATGAGAGAATTCACCTAAAACTACCTAAGCAAAGCGCGGTAGATGACTCGATGGATGCCTAAATATTTATGATAATTTATTTAACACAACGAATACCGCTAATACATTCGGTTTGCGATAATAAATTCGCGTTGACTAATTCAGAGGACATTAAAGGGTTGTGCCACTTCAGATCACCGAATGGGGCCATTAAAGGGTTTTCCCAAACCTTCGAGGCGAGAACGCGTAAGAGCGTTCTCTCTGCCTCGGCGTTATGTCTCGCGTCCCATCCTCGAAAATGGTCATCTTTGAAATACTCTAAATCTTTCAAGTCCTCTTTGTTCATCGTGCCTACGCCTATGCCGTACACGTCTACGGATTCGCATTCGGTTAAAGCGAGGATTAAGCAATATAAACCAGTCGTCGGAACTCCGTTTTCTTCGCCGACTCCGCCTTGTAAGGTATATAATAACTCCTCGGCGAGCTTTTGTACCGACGGTTTCATGTTTCGAATCTTTTGATCTCTCGTGCGCTCGATACATAAACCGCCTTGCGAGCGTTCAATGCACGGTTTCTCGGAATCGCCAGTTTTTGCATCTTTCCCAGGTACGTCGCCGACGACTAGAACGCGTTCGGGTATATTGCCGTTATCCGTAATCCATCTACCACTATCATTATTGTTATTACTGTTATTACTATTACTATCTTCCGTAATGCTACTTAAACTACTTAAACTACTATCATCTCTATTACCGAGCTTTTTCTCCTTCTCGGATAAGGATTTTTTCAACCCTCGTCTCATTTTTTCTGGATTCATACACATCGTATGCGTTTTTTTCCCAACGTCCACTTCGAATGACTTCAAAGGTGCGAAATTCATTCTATACACGGCTTCGGATAACTCAATCTCTTCACCTAATTTCGCGTTTCTCATGGACGAGTCGTTCCCGACGACTGAACATTTCTTAAATCTTCTCTTAATCTCGCGTTCTTTAACATCTTTGATTAAAGTTTCCTCTAAAGTCTTTGAGATTATTCTCGGTCTCGCCAGAGAACCGATTTCTTCTTCTCCTTCTTGATATTTTTCTTCCTCGTCTGCGCCGCCGCTTCCCCTATTGTTTCTCATGGAATTATTATCACCGCTATTTTCGTCATCAGTTATCCCACGCTGCTTTGATAGTTCCATGCGTTCGATCGTCTTCTTCAGAGTCCCACTCGCGCGTTCTTTCATCATCTGTTTCCTCATCTCATCTATATTATTACGATCATGATCGTGATCATGATCGAATATCATCTCTTTCATTCTTAAGAACGAGAACGTATTCGACCCGTGCGAATGTAAGACGTTCTCGTCCCTTATCTTGGACTCTTTCGGTATCAGCAAGTTCATGAATAAACACAGAAGAACGAACAAAAAGATTATTACCGAGCGCTGTCGTCTCAGTACGAGCTTCTGGCGCTGTTTAAGCAAGGAATATTGCGCCGATGGTGATTGTATTTGACGAGGCATTATTTAGTTTACTTTTATTATTCTCCGTATTCTCATCATCATCAGTCTTTATTATGTGAGAACGTTGAAGAACCCCCAATAATTTACATATTTATCACTTTGTGCGTTTGTGGTGGTACTTTAACGCGTGATACACTTCTAACACGTTTTACTATTTCACGTTCTATATTTTATAATCAATCAGGTTTCGTTTATGGTAGACATTTGTACATTAGTAGTAGTAGCAGTACTCTTCTTACTCTTATTTCTCGTGAACATCCGCGCGAATTTACCTTTTCTATTCCTATTCTGCAACGCGATTGCTTCTTTTTTCTTCTTATCGAACCAACCTAAGTGGGCTTTGATGAAGACGTAAAACACCATCGAAGCGCACGAGAACGCGACGAATATTGCAGGAAAAACGTCTTCTCTGAACATGACACCGATGTTTTGTAAATGGTCCACGTTTACGGATAACATTTTAATCGCGCTTGTATCCTCTGCATACGTCGCAAACGCTCTCGAACAGAACTGCGCCACGGCGGTTGAACATAACATGATTAAACCGGTATTGAACAATAAACCGGTCATCGTCGTCGCACCAAGTTTCATTCTATACGCGTTTAGGACGAATAGAAATTTCAAGCCTAATTTTTCGTTCCCTTTGACTACGCATGAGATTAAATAAAAGCAATATAAAGCGAATGTAGCCGTTCCGAATAAGTTGAACACGCTATCGAGTTCTTTGAACAACGAGTTCAAAAACGGATGCACTGGTTCTTTAGCTAAGATATATAATCCAACGTGTAAAATCCACGTGATTGATAGAATTAAAGCTATTATGCCATAGAATAAAGAGAACCAATATCCCCAAACTGTTAAAGTCCAAGCCGTAACTCGGTCTTCGCCTCTAGGGTATAATTTCTGCAACTCTCTGTCCTCGTCTTCGATTTGTTCCATTTCTATGCTTAAATTTTTCAACTCGTTTCTTATTCTACGACTTCGTCCATTGTTTCTTTCATCGTTTCTAACCGCTTTAATCTTTTCGTGTAATTCTAGAGCTTTCAAAGCAATTTGTTCAGCTTGTCTATCGTATTCAGATTTCCCAATAGTCTTCTTTGGCCTGTTCATGAATCGTAGAATAGAATCGAACGGACTCGCGGCCATACCTATTCCAGCGTAAGGCGCGAATAAAAACCAACCAACGAATGAAGCCAAAGCGGCTACGTATGCAGGAAAACTCACGTCGATCTTGAACGTTCTTCTAATAGCTTCTGAACTCTTAGAATCGCATAAATCGCCCGATAAATAGGACGAATCCATAATCGAAAAATCCGTCAAAGTCGTTTTATCCAAACCGGTTTGATCTTGATTCGCTCTAATGCAGCTATGTATGCCTTGATATGCATCGAATTGCGATAGTAACATCATTCCAGATTGAACTATAGAGACCTCGAAATTTGCGTAACCGGTATAATACCAGCATAAGAATAATACTAAAGCGACGAAAACAGCAGACATGACTACGTAGAACGACGAATTCCAAATCTTTTGCGCGACGGTTGCGTCGAAATCGGATTCGTACCAAAACGTCGTAAATGGAATCAATATAGCGCAATATATTAGAGTAATTATATACACTGAATACCATAATTCGTCCATAGGTAAAGTCATCTCGCATTTCTCTACGAATTGATCTTCACAATAATGTCTATTCGCTACGTCCAACGGTAGTAATAAAATCGCCCCAGAAGCTATTGTTAAACCACTGATGACTATTACTTTCGGGAACCAAGCTTGATTACGGTCCTCCGGGTGTTGGAAGTTTATGAGTACGTATAGGTTTGCTATCGTGACTAAAATCGATACGACGACGACAGTTATGATCAGAAACCTGTGTATTCATTTAGTGTGAGTATTATCAGTATTAGGAGTAGTAGTAGTATTACTATATGTTTAAGTGAAATAATCGACCGGTCGCTCTCAAGAAGTTCTTTGCTTATTACACGCATAAAAACGAAGAAGAAAGAACGCAAACGAACGAACACGACTGATGAACAAAACGAAACTACGACACAACGAAACCGTAACAGTACATATATATATACATACATACTGATACATACTGATACATATATCTTACCAATTTGTCATTTGTAATTATCAATATCTTTATTATATCACTACAGTAGTATAACATTTTCTTTCTTTCTCTCTTTATTGTTCTGTTCATCACACTACAGTAAACCCTAAACCCAAGCCGACACTCCTCGACAGCTCTTCTGCACCATCAGAGAGCTCTACCTGCTGTCTACTGCATGAGACCATCATGAGTGATTATTTCCCAATTATTGATATCGCTCGTATACAGAAAAAACGCGCCACAAACAGTAGTTTCGTTCGTTCGTCGTCAGTCAGTGTTCAAAAACACGTAGTATTTATTCATTATCTAAGGCAAGAGAATTAGATACGAACTGACTAATGCTTGCACGCGCGTTAGACCAATAAAGACGGAAACGAACTCACTCTCACACGGATTCGTATTTATCATAATTATTGAACACGAACAGTAAGGACAAACGTCCGTACTCTATCGAGCATACACACATTAGTATTACGTTTGATAGTATATAATAATAATATTATTAATATTATATAATATAATATTAAACAAGAATCATGACTGACACGAACACGAACATAGATAATAATAAGGGTAGTAATACTGATACGAATACTAATCAACGACAACAACAACAACAACAAAGAATGAGCTTGAAAGAGACGGCTAAAGTGAAACAATCTATCGAGAAACGAACGAGGTATAACAAACCATTACCACCTTTAGAAGGAGAACGACAACAACAACAACAACAACAACAACAACAACAACAACAACAGCCGCCAAAGCAAACGTTGAATCCTTTAATGGTCATGTCATCCGTTTTGCATAATCACAGTAAGACGATGAAGCAAACTATGAGAAGACAACCGACACAAACTAACGCGAGTAAGGAAGCGATGACGAACGAAGCGAAAGCGATTGGACGCGTACATAAGGCTATATCGAAAATCAAGAACGTTCGCGAGCGTGCGTCAGCAGCAAAGAGGACGAAACCGGTGAGAGGGTTTGTGAAGAATTTCTCGCCAATCGATTTAGACCATTACAGCGCTTTGAATAATTTGCAAACCGTGTACTCTTCGTTCATAGTGAGATTTCGCAAGGTGTTTGAGGTATTAAGATGCGTCGATCCAGACGAAGATGCGGATACTTTATCGACGTATTCTATGTTGCATCCGAAATCGCCCATGTACATCTTATGGAAACGATTGACGTATTTTTTAGTGATGACGGTATGTTTCGTGCAACCGGCTTTGATCGCGTTTTCGTTGAAAGATTCGCCACAGCTCGCGTTAGAAGAAGATTTGAGCGTAGTGAAGCGCATTAGACCGCAAAAAAATACCGAACAAACTACGTTGGATAAATTTCTTTTATTCGTCGATATCGCTTTTTGTTTTGACGTAGTCATGAATTTCATGGCGCCGTTTTATGTAGAAGAGGAAGTAGAGGACGGAAAGCTCATTGACGATCCTTTAGTTGTTTTCTACACTTATTTAACTGGATGGTTTGTTGTAGATTTCCTCGGTTCGTTTCCTTTCGATCTCGCTTTTGAAAGCTTGGTCGACGGAGAGGGCTTGAGGTGGTTAGAAATTCTCGGCCTATTTCGATTGTTTCGTTTAGTTCACGTGAGAAACGCGTGGGGATTTATCGAAAGAGACCCACACGTTTCTGTGACGAGAATTTCATTCGCAAAATATTCTTGCATTCTTTTATTAGCCGGACATTGGAGCGGGTGCTTGTTATGGTATCTCGCAAAAAGGGAACATTTTGATGAAACCACGTGGGTTTACGCCACTGACCCAGAACTTCGATTACAAAGTACGTTGAGACAATATAATACCGCTTTATATTGGGCTTTAGTGACTTTAACTACGGTTGGTTACGGAGATATTTCGCCAGTAAATCCAACCGAGCGCTTTTTTACGATGGGCATAATGCTCATGAACATGTGCATATCGGCTTATGTCATCGGTACTATGACAACGTTGATCACGAAAGGTGATCAAAAGTTGAGCGTTTTTAGAGATGATATGACGAATTTAGTGAAGTTCATGCGACGGCATAACGTCCCGATCCATATTCAACAACACGCAATGGCGCACGTACATTTAAGTTTTCGAAAAGGCAAGGAGGATGACAGAAGTTCTTTAGAAAATTGCCCAGACCATTTGATAGGTCACGTTCGATCGGCAATGTTTTTAGAGCCGCTTAAAGATTCGGGACTGTTCGCCGGTTGCTCTCGCGATTTCATGCTCGGTCTCATGAAAATCTGCTCTTGGGATTACTTTAATCCAGCTTCGCTTATTTCGACGCGCAAATACAAACCGACTAAAGTCTTTCTCATCTGCGAAGGCGAAGCTATAATTCTCTGCGATAGATTTACGGTGATGAAGTATTTAAAACCCGGTCAATGGATTGGAGTCGAATCATTTCTGATTGAAAAAGAATCGTCTTGGAGCATTTCTAGCGCGAGCATGCTGAAAGTAATCTCTATCGATGTCGATGATTTTCATTCTTTGTTAAGTGAAAACATGGTAGATTGGTCGACAATTTTGTATAACATGAAAGATTTATTAGCGATAGACGAGGAGGAAGAAACTAACGATGAAGCGAGTCCAAGTCTCCCGAAAGGGTACGATACTGATTCGTCTAGAAGTAATTCTGAAATTTCGAGCGTCTCATCTGACGATTTATCAGACGCTAGAGAAATAATTGGATTATACGAAACGCAAACGTATAGGCGCATCGTCCAAGTGATAATGGTGGGTATTTCCATTGCTGCTGCAAAAGTCGTTTCTCTCATTAATACGAAAATATTCACCGCAGCAAAAGATGGGGACACTAGAGAAATCAAAGTCATGATTTCTACGAAAGAGTTTGATATCAACTACCAAAATCCTTCAGATGGTAGAACGATTTTACATGTTGCCGCATATAATGGACGCATGACTCTGTGTCAATTTCTCATCAATGCCGGAGCAGACCATAAGATACTCGATAATCTTGGCTTCTCAGCGCAAGGTTTAGCCGTAACGCGCGCTCACACGGGAACGTTGAAGGTATTAGCAAGAAAGTCATGTTTGGTTGCAATTGGTCAACCTTTAGGATCAAAAATGGCCGAGTGTGTACAAAATCAAAATTACGCGCAGTTGCGAATGTTTTTATTAGCCGGAGTGAATGCGAACAAAAAGAATACGAGCAACGAAACTCCCATTCACATCGCTTGCCGCGAAGGAGATTTAGAATCCGTCCAATTACTTTTAAAGTTCGGAGCAAATGTAACGATTCAAAATGGAAATGGTCAAACAGCAATAGATGCAGCTATAGAAAACGATCATGAAGATATCGCCAAATGGATTGAAGATTATCAAAAAAATAGTAGAGCATCTGCCAGGGAACAACAACAAATGAGCAGTACGATGCGCGAATACTTGGGCGTTTCCGATAATGAAAAAGAAATGCACGCAAAAGTTCGAAGTCAGATTGTCATCTCTAAGTGGTGGCGTGGTTTTAAGGTGAGGAAGGAAATCCGGCAACGCTTACATACGTTAGTGAAACACGCGAGTTATCAGAAGAATCGAAGTACGATGAGTAGTCGCGGATAGTATATATTTGTATTATGAAGAAATGATATGAAAATCTCACACACATACGAAACAATAACAAAGTATTACATTGTAAATTATTCTTTCCATTTACACGGCTAATAATAACAAACTCCCAAAAATACCCATACACACAAACCATGCTAATGCAAAATAAGCGTGTAAAGTCAGTAGTCTGTTATTTGCATTTGGAACGCAAGCTATTTTTAAATCGTTCGTAAGCGTAAAAATTCGCTGAGAAATCCCAACGTATATCGCGGTGCAAAGCATGAAATTAAGCACTGGATAATCTTCCGGCAATAAGCCCAATAACAACCCAGGTTGTCCATTCGGCACGGACGTCGATAACCAAATATGAAATTGAGAAATATAAGTCTCTAACGTAATTTTACCACACTCACAAAAAATCTGAATATAATAGCTCCTTAACGTAAAGCTAAAGTTTCTAAATATTATGAATAACGTAATCGGTATCCAAGACGTGTACGGATGCACGACGTTGTATTCCAATTTAGGCAAAACGTAATACGTTGTATACCACCAATACCCTACCAACGACGAGAGTGATAAAATACAAGCCTGGATTACCATCCGCTCTTTCACTGGTTTCTCATCTACCCATCTAACGAACGCCTCATATTTTGGATGCAAAAACGCGCAAATCATGCCGTATATCCAAATGTACCGATCTAATCCAGAACGAAAGAACCATTCGTGCATTGGATTAACATCAGGTTTCGTAGGATCCGTATACGATAACAACCATTCGAACGGCTTAAACAAAACAGTGAAAACACCAGGTACTTCCCATATGATATATACCATAGCTGTCAAGCCAACCATCTTTGCCATTATCATATTCGTCGACGTGTTATGTTCTTTGAAAACTAACAAGGAAAAGTACACAAAAAGTGTGAATAAAGTGTGCATTGGACAAATGTAATACAACACGTAATCGTTCCTCAAAGCAATGCAAACGAATAAGACGAAAAAGTTCAATCGCCACATCATTTGCGAAAACCTGCCGACCGAGAAATCTTTCCTCACGTGATAGTACGAGAAATTACCAAATCCAGTCATCCAAACGTATGCCGCGATGAAGATTCGAATCGCGTTATAAATTTCCGACGCTTTGAAATAATGATATAACAGAAAAAGCACTTGCATCCAACCTTTCCATTCTTCTGTTTGTTCCCTATTCAAAGGTGCGCTCGTCTTTGATTTATGTAAAGTCTGATAGCACCCGTACGAAGCGAGCGTGACGAAAATGGCGATGAAAAAATCCCTGGAATACGATTTCGTGCGTTCCGGGAACGCGTTCGTCCTATCGCATATATAAAACACAAACAAGATTATGAATAGTTCGGACCATGATCTTAAAACGAGTCTTTGGCGTTCAATCGAGTCCGAATCGCCTTGTAAAATCCTCATCGCCCCAATTTGCGTGAACTTTGCGTTATTATTGTTCATGTTATTAATCGATTGAAATTGTCCTTGTTGTTGTTGTTGTTGTTGTTGTTGTTGTTGTGCCGTACTATTCTCTATCGAAGACGACGAAGAAGAGCCTCCAGGAGCACTATTATCGATCATTTCATTATTATTATTCATAGACGATGTCTCCAATAAAACGTCGAACTTCTTCTCCGCCGCGCTCATCCTTAACTCGATCTCGCACTCTTTTGAGCCTACGAAACAAATACCGTTCGCATTCGCTCTCTTCATCGATCTCGCGTAGTGAAGGAATTCGCTGTATAAATAGCAAGTGCAGACGAACAAGCCGGTTAAGAATAACCCTAATTGCATTCTTGAATATAAAATTAATCTATTATCATTCATGAGACCATAATCGAGGGAGATTTGATTATTCTTCTTCTTTGCGATAGCGGCTGCTAATGATTGGCCGTTGTCGTTCCCAATAAAATCATCAACCTCGGCAGCATCAGATGATGATGATAACAACCGTCTTCCAACGATTTCTGCGATATCTACCCAGGCGAGTAACTTATTATTATTACTATTGTTATTATTATTATTATCGTTCGAGTTCATTATTAATAGTACTGATATAATAATCAATATTAGTAGTGCAGGATTAATAATCAATAACAGTATCGTTATCTGTGGTTATCAGCGTAGTAGTATTATACTGAATTAAAAATGTGTAAAATTCTGAGATGAAAGTGTAAAAAGGGGAGACCTGTTGGCTACTCCCAAAACGTATAACGTATTCGTTTTGTCATAGAGATATGTTCAGGTATTTACATATTTTCTGACTTAATCGAACGGGGACTGGTCGTTGCCATGGATAGCGCTTAAACCGTGTTTGAAAGTAGGAAATTTTAACGAGAAGTTTAATTCTTTCTTTACTTTATCGTTCTTCACTCGTTTTTCTTCCAACGAAGGAGGAGTTATTAAGTCGTCGTCGCCGTTCGCGTCGTTGTTATCGAGTTTTTTGCGATATCCAAGAAGCTCGGCGGCAAAGTCGACTGCTTCTTCTCTCGATGACGGATAGTCATCGACTACGTTGTATATTGTAACTATTTCATCATCTTCTTCTTTATTAGATATGAGCTCGGAGCGTTCGATGGACGCAACGATCGCACGCGCGACGTCGCAGACGTGAATTCTGGACGTGAATTTCTTTCTCTGTCTCGATATTTGCGATGGAGATAATTTGACTTCTTCAGCGTCTTTATCATCTCTCGGCGTTTCCTTCATTATTTGTAGTCGTTCGCGTTCGCGTTTCTGAGAAATATCGATCGCAGAACGACTTGGACCATAAATGCCTCCCAATCTAAATATTTTCAGTTTTCGTCTTCTCCTTATTCGATTGTTACTGTTGTTGTTTATCCCATTCTTTTTCTTCTTGTTCTCCGCTTCAATTCCATCTACTCCTACGCCGCTCTTATCACCATCACCGATACTATTTTCGTTATTTCCATCCATTGCCCATTTCCTCCATTGTTCCTCGGCATCAAATCTTCGTTGACCAACGATCGAATCCGGTTTAGGCTCTGTTAATTCACAAACCCACTCTCCTTTCCGACCGCCGTATACTCCAGTAGAGGAAAGATATAAAACCTGAACGTCCGCGTTCGCGTTCAAGACGTTCATCACGGCTTTTGTTGATAGAACTGGATCTCTATCTAAATCTCCATTAGGTGGACATGTCACTAGAACGTAATTCGCCCTTAACAACGCTTGAGCTAATTCCTCTGTCAGCGTTCGCTCTTCGTCGTCATCATCCTCATCAATAGGACAGTTTGACCACTTAAAACAGTTGAAACCTTTCGTTCGTAAAACTTCAGCCTTCTCTGCACTCCTGGATGTTCCATAAACTGACCAATTAGTGCTATGATCATTCCTCGTCTTATTAGTATTCTTTTTCATTAACTCGTTCGCTATTCCTATCGCTGAATAACCGAATCCGAACACGAACAAGACCAAGTTCTTTTCCACGCGACAATTTTCAACCATCACTGACTCGTTCTCTGATGAGCCTGATGTATCAGCAAAAGCACTACTGAAAATGGTTCTCCTGAGCCTTGGTTCAATAGTACGACGATTAATTAGATGATTGTGATGATGATAATTGAACGATAGAGAAGAACGATTCGTTACTAACATTTTGATTAATCGATTAAGTCATTCAATAAGTTGATCGATAACATAGTATATTGTAGCACTAATACAGTAATAATAAAAGTTGTTCATTTTTATAAACAATAAAAGTTTCTCATTTTATTTCTTTCTCTTCTCTCTCTTCCTTCCTCTCTCTCAGTCTCTCTCACATTTTCAACACGCGCGCAAGTACATACACGAGTTTACATACACGCGCGTGTTTAATTATTCAGAATCAGATCCATCGAAATCACTTTCATCATCATCATCATCATCATCATTATCATCATCGGATGAATCGTCGACTTTGTACGATTTATGTTGGACGTTTCTGCCAGCCCTTGGCGCTGCGGCGGCAACTGCAACAGCCGCTGTCGGTTTCAACACAACTTCGTCGTCGTCGTCTGAACCGAAGGAGCAATCGGAATC
>Ga0114998_10000252_pt1 | contig 37634 bp, 27 predicted proteins | sample ArcticOcean_MG_C_5_FD_87044 | JGI IMG/M metagenome (GOLD analysis project Ga0114998, IMG submission 87044) | Marine microbial communities from western Arctic Ocean - ArcticOcean_MG_CB4_138 | ecosystem: Environmental > Aquatic > Marine > Oceanic | place: Arctic Ocean: Canada Basin | collected... | reverse complement strand
CAGGTCTAATGCGCTCGATATCTTCGTCGAAATCGATTCGATCGGGACGAAACTTTGTAGGGAGGAAGAAAAACGTGCGAGCGAAGTTCTTGGGAATTTTGAGCGAAGAAGAGGAAGGATTAAGGATGCGAGAGCGCGAGAGCGTAATGGTAAAACCCTAAACCAGGCACCTAGTTTTCTTTGATGAGAATTATAAGATACGTATACATGTAGGAGTATAGTAGTATTCCTTACTTATCGCACTCATCGGTTGAAACAGTGACACGTCTCACGATTGAGTAATGATCAACCACACTTACATGAATACGATGTCAAGGAGACGGTATCGAATACAATAATTCAAATTTGCTTTCTTTCATCGACCCCGAAAACCAAACCTCCTTCGTTCCAAAACGATGTCTCCATCGGCAAAGAAGAAGAAGAATGAATACGAAGGATGGCTGCCAGAACGGGACAGGTTTGTCATAAAAGAACTCAATTTATTGCAGATGGAGGATATGGCAGAACAGTTCAGGGAACAAATAATCAAAGAACGCGTTCCGTTGAAGTTATCCGGTGGCTTCAAGGACACTGAATTCGAATGCTGTCAAGACTGGGACGACGAGTTCTTGATCGACAGAACGAAAGATGATAACGAGACCGTGAGAGTGGAGGTGAGTAGTAGTGGTTTAGAGTTCGGGAAAGGGAAGCGTGAATATATGAAATTCAGCGAGTTCATGGAGAAATTTAAGCGAGGCGATTCGTCCGTGTACATTTCGGCATCGGGCGAGCGCTTCGATGCCGTCGATGGGAGGCCGGAGATTTTAAGCGCGCCGTTGAAGAATTTAGTGAATCCGTTCAAGTTGTTCGGGATCGATTTTAGGAGGAAGCAATGGTCGAACGAAAAACGCGAAAGAGATTTAACGGAGTTGAACGGGAGAGGGAAAGTGCCTACGAGACCGAAACTAATGTCCTTTAGCGCGATTTCGACGATGAATTTATGGATGGGCAGAGGTTTGAGAGGCGAGACTTCGAGTGGGTTACATCACGATTTTCATGATAATCTATACGTCGTGTTGAGAGGATTTAAGAGATTTGAGTTATATGCACCGAGCGAGTTTGATAAGATGTATATGAGCGGGGAAGTGAAGAAAGTACATAGAAACGGATTAATATGCTACGACGACGACACGCCTTCTTATGGGAAAGAATTCGCGTTGGCGAAAGAACGAGTAAAGAGAGAAGAAAAAGAACGAGAAGAACGTGGAAATGATGGAGCAAAAATGAAATGCGTAAACAAAAAGAAGCATATAAACGACGACGACGATGACGACGACGACGACGATAAAGATGACAACTCAGAAGAAGATTTCGATTTTGACGAAGAGACATTCGTGGACGATTACGTCGACTCAGACGATGAAGATGCTGCTGCCGATGAAGATTTTGACGACGACGACAAAAGAAGTAGAAATGATATTAACAATAATAATAAACGTAGAAAAGCGAATGATGATGATGATGATGATGATGATCATATAAAAGACAAAACGAAGAAAACTATTAGTAGTAAGTTGCCGAAAAACTTCAGTACGGTGGATAAAGATGACCTTGAAAAATTTCCAAAGTTTAAAGATGCGCATAAAATAACGTGCGAACTCAAGGCTGGCGAAATGTTGTTTCTTCCCGCAGGTTGGTTTCACGAAGTTTTCTCGAGCGAAAAGAACATATTTCAAACGCGCGAAGGCTTTGACGAAGGTCACATGGCTCTGAATTATTGGTTTCAACCGTATAGCGATGAGGCCGGAGAAGTCGAAGGCCCCGTCGTCACTAATGATACAAAGCCTTCGCGGCGAATGGTATGGGAGAGAGATTATGAAAATTGGCTTCGTAGACAAAAATGGTACGAACCTCCAGAAATGGAGCAGCTCGGTGAGTACGTCGTTCCCTCGGATTCAGATACAGAAGAAAGAGAGCGTGGAAAAAAATACGGACCTCCAGAAATGGAGCAACTCGGTGAGTACGTAGTTCCTTCGAATTCACATAAAGAAGAGAGAGAGCGTGTAAAAAAATACATCGACGAATAAATGAAAACTGAATATATAAGAACAGAACAAAATGCGCTATACATTTAAAAAAAGATTGATGATATTCTTCTAATCTGCCTCTAAATCCACCGCCATCGCCTCCTCATCCTCTATCGCCATCACATCCTCCTCCTCCTCCTCAGCCTCCACTTTCTCTACTACCTCCTCTATCGCCGCCTTCGCCTCTCCTGGATCCAGATTTCTATTCAAATCGTAATGATAATTCATTTGCTCTTCGCTATACCTATATTCTCTCTGTTGCTCGCTCGTTAAACAATCTCTCACTTTAATCCAAAGTTCCGCGCTCTTCGTCTTATCTTCCTTTCCTTTCCCAGATTTATAAAACTTCTCCGCTTCTAAAAACGCTCGTTCCGCCTCTGCTCTCATTTCGTTCGTTAAACTCGGTACTTCGTGTTCAGGCAACGCAGGGTCAGGTCCTTTCACGTAATGAAACACGACTACGGCCCTTAACGCTATCCAGGGCCCATATTTCCTATTCACGCACATATGCGTCTTCTCGTCCAAAATAGCCATCCCGGATAACTTGGCCATTTTTTGTATCGCAATTCGCTCATCGGTTTCATAATATGCACAGACGAAATCATCGATCACTCCGATAGAGTCTATTTTCTGTTTACAATATAAATCGAACGGGTTCGAAGATTTCTTTAACTCTTCGTCTTCTTTATATCTCTCAGTGAATATTGGCCATATCTCCTTCGTGTTCCCGATTAAGACGCAAAGGCAATCTTCAGGTCCTTCCAATTTGTTCCCCAAGTTCTGCTCCGAGAATAGGGAGTTATATTGCCCTAATCGGAAAGGATGAACGAGTGCGAAACCGTCCTCTTTTAAAGCGAATTTGATGTTTTCTGTGACGTCGTGCCACTTAACCATCGCTCGTTCGCGTTTGTTTTTTTGATGACGATAGTTTACTTTGTTCGTGTAATAAATAAATAGTTTATTTTGTGTGACGCGTGTGATTTTGTGTCGTAAATTGTTTTGTATCGCGAGCTTCTTCGTTCTTCTTTATATATAAACAAGCGACGATGATGATGTTTTTTTTGAATCTCGCGCTCCTATCTTTCTTTAATATATGAACAAGTGATGAGTGCGTGGAGCGTTTTTGTTCCTCGCAAACTATATAGAATTACACGCGCTCACGAACAGTTGAGCGCGCACACGCGAAATGTGAACGCAAAGAGAATCAGTCCATGTCGATATCAAAATCATCGTACGATTGCGACTGCAAAATTGGAGTCATCGAACTCATCCTTAATGGTGGGGTTTGATCCCCATCAGAGAAGAAACTGTGATCGTCTCCTCTCTTAATTTTCGCGACGCTCGAGAAGAATAACATTCGCTTCAACTTTTTGTTATAAAAGAAATAGTTGAAATTCCATAGCGACCCATCGCCATCGAAAGGATCACCGTCGTTCACCGCTGCGTACGAATACACTTCGACATCGAGTAATTCAATAGCCGTATCGATACATCGCCAAAGCTCGTCGAAGAACGGCGTTCCCCCGTTATCGGTTTGTTCGAAAACCTTACCGACGTCGAATAACTTTGCCTCGATCGCTTCTTTACATTCGCTCACGCCTACTTCTTTTGAGAAATTATTCGGACGTAAGTTCGAGAAATCATGATCTGGATACGCTTGATTCAAGGTCAGGATGAGATATATCAAAGTCTTTCTCGAAGAATGTTCGGTCAGAGGGCCCACCGGAGACGTTGAATATAAGTTCGGACTCGAGCTGAGTTCTTCGACGACGTCGGTTTCGATGACGCCGAAGTTCTTCTTATCCTGCCCAGCGAGTTTACCTATTATTATTATCATTTATTTCAGAGAAGTCAGTCGTAAATAAACACTAGCGCACACGTTTCGCTCACGCGCTAGAGTGTATGTTCCAATCACGCGCGGTGAAGAAAAGAAAGAGCGCGGCGGACCGGCAAGAACCGGTTCTCTCTGCCCATCCCTGCTCCCAGAATCGTACGAAACAAAAACAAAAACACGCGCGCGCTACTTAAAACAGAAAGACGTTAGACAACGAATGAAAGTTCTCACACGAATAGTTCTCTAAAACGCCTCGAACGATTTGCCCCCCTAAATCGACCCTGGCGAAGAAGTTATTCAATTGCTGCAGTTCCTCGTCCACTAAGAACTTCATTTCTATATCCGTCTTTTCACTCTTTAATCCAATTCGTGACCGTTATTATTATTATCAAATATGCTTAAATGATATCTACTCCGAACCAGATCGCGAAATCTATATCGCTCTCGTTTTTTAAAGCTGAACTCTTACTCGCGCGCGCGTGTTCCGCTTTCACTGAAAAAATCGATGAGCTGCGTCGATTATTATTAATCGCTTTACTATTATAACACGTTCATTATCAATGCCGTTTTTCTCCAATTCTCTGCTTAGTATTATTCTCTTCATATCCATTTATTATCAATCTGAAATTCCAAAATATTCCAAACACGCACGCGGCAAGAATCAAGCGAGTTTTGAAAAGTGTATCATCATCATCATCGCGCGTAAGAAGTAACGATCATGATCGAGCCAACGAGCAGAGGAAAAGAGCAATCCTGGGAACAGGAATACATCGAACGCATTAAAAACCTGAAATCTGGCTCAAGGGACCAATTGGAACTATTGACCGTGATTGCCGAGACCGAGGCACAGAAAAGATATAAGCGAGTCTGTAACGTGATCAATAAATACGCGAAAACGATGAAAGAGAAATATCGCCCGGCAGTGATGTATGTGATATCGAATCTATGCATGCATGAGAACGTGAAAGTGCGGAAGTTATATAAGAGCCGGTTCGAGCGAGAGATCTCGGTGATTGTTGAAAAGATATGCGAATGCAGGGTCGAGCAGTTATCGGTCGTGAAGAGGAATATCGAGAGATGGAGGGAACGGGAGGTTTTTGAGGCGAGCATATTAGATGAGTGCGAGTATCACGTGCAAAGGTTTGAGGAAGCCGCGCAACAAGCTGGTACAGAGAATAATGATAACGATGATAACGACGATGACGATGACGGTGGCGAGATTATTGGAAGATTTGGGAGAGGAGACGAGAACGCGACGACGCCGGAACCGGGCTCGGAGGAAGAAATAACGCTGAACACAGACAATGGTGTAGAGGAGAAGAAGAAGGAAGAAACGAAAGCGGTGATAATAAATAAATGGCCGAAGATGTTGCAAAATCTAGCAGTTGGCGGTGGGAGCGTTCAGAAGAAGAAGACGAAGCCCAAAAAGAATAGAAATAAAAATAATAACAACATGAACGACGACAAAATGCTCGTTAATAATAGCTTTAGGCAACAAAATCAACATCAGCAACAACAACAGCAACAACAACAACAACAACAACATCATCGACAACAACAACAACAACAACAACATCATCAACAACGTCAACAACAACGTCAACAGCAATCATCACACGGGCAAGGCAAGGCGCCGAAGAAAGTGAGTCAAAGAGAGCAGAATAAGAGAGCTAACAACAAAAAGGAACAACAAAACAAACAACGAACTGGACAAGGAGCGCCCGCGAAACCCGTATCCGAGAGATTAACTAATTAATTATGCGACGTTAAATTAACAACAACACCAATCTCTATTCACTTTCACTTTCTCTTTCTCGATAACGTGCAATCGCATATTCGCAATAGTCGAGGCAAAAAACATGGCCGCTTTCTTTCGCGACTGCGCTCGCTTTTGCATCATTGCGCGCACCGTTTTCCGCGGAAAATTTTGCTTCTCTTGGAATTTCAAAAAATACGACACTGCTATAAAAATATCTCGCGCAAGAACGAAAGACGTGATCGACGGCGCTCGATTATATATATATAATGCGCATATATTACACATACTGGTGTGATTAAAACAATCCTAAAAGAATTTTTGTGACGTAATCATCGCGCTCGCTAGAGCTTTGTAAGTCGCCCCATTCATTGAAGAGGATAACCCCTAAGCGTAAGCCGAGACGTTCTCTAAGGAGAACGTTTCGCATTGACGTGGAACCTAAGAGAGAGCGCTTGCCAGTCGAGGCAGAGATTGCGAAATGATGTGGACCATCGACCTCTAAAACGACATCGTTTCGAGAGGGAATGTGATCATTTGATTTTGATTTTGAACGAAGGAAATCATCAATCGACGCAGACGCAATGAAGAAATCTGGACGCATCAAGCCGTCTTGTACTTCTCTCTCTTCAGAATACGCAATTTTGAGTCTTCTCAAAGATTCTCCGACTTGTTCTTGTAATTTCGAACTCTGCGAATCTTTGCGTTTTTGTATAATCCATTGGTTTCTTGCAACTTTCTCGAAATCTCCTGGCAAAGCCTCTTTCGCAATCGCTTCCAGTGGCGTTTCTTTCAAGAGTAGAATAGAAGCGTAACATGCGCCCAAGCCTTTCTTATCGATGTCTTTTACGCGAATGCCGCCATTGAATATAATGATATTCTCGCAAAAGTTTTGAAGTACACTCGCGACGGCAGTTTTTTCTTCGCTCGATTCTGCCACGCACGCGTAAAGAAGCGAAAGGGACCAAAATGTCATCCACATCGATACGGGCGTCCAATATGATCTCGAATTCTTTGTCGGTGATTGCGTCAACTTTTGCAGAATTTCAATCGATGGCAATTTACCAAGCGTTGCATATGCCCAGATAAGTAAAGATGAACCTTCTTGAAAGTCTCGAAAGTTCATCGCTTCCCCTGCGCTCGTAGATGATGATGAAGTCGATAACCAAGCCGCTTCAATCTTCTCCAAAGTAGCATCACTTGGCATATACTCCAATTTCGTGAACGACCACATTATTTGAGAAGCGACTGTTGGGCGAAATGGATCAATGGATGATTCACGCTGAATAATTTTTTCACACTTATCAATCAGTGTCATTCCTGGATTAAATCTATTCTTTGCGAAAGAATTGAGAATTGGAGCGATGTGCACATTTACGTCAAATCCAGCATCACCATCACAGTCGGCTAATTCTTCTGCTCTGCTCACGGCGTATGAAAGAAATCTCGTTGGATTGTACGTTTCTTCTTCTTCTTCTTCTCCTTCGTCGTTGCTATCATTAATGGAGTCTAAACTATTATTTCGAACGTTCCCTAAACTGTACGTAAAATAGACCAAATCTAAAACGTTAAGCAAATCGAGATTATCAATCGCATAGTCTTCGCATTTTTCTAGAAACTCAGAGGAAATCTTCGAGCGAGATTTTATTAACGCCCATAGCAACGTTGTATAATCTCTTGGCTTGAATTGGGATAGTAAATTGTCATCCGTCGTACATACTTTGAAAATACTTTCTAACGCTTGAATTGCTAGTGACGAATTCGTATCGTCGTCATATGAATCATCGTCTTCCGTCTTTTCACTACCATCGATGTATACATCGCTACTGGCGACATTCATGTCCTTAAGTAAATCATCGCCTTTGAAAAAATCTGAATTAGCAGCTCTCGAGAATACTATTCTCGCAATAGCTTTAGCGCAACTTGGCAACTGCGTTGGCTTAAAAGCATATGGCGCTTCTATGATTTCTTCAAATATCGGTTTTAACGCGTCTATGATGAATTCTCTTTCCATTTTGCCTTGGACACCACCTTGATCAATAGCAGCAGCAGAACTATTACTATTTTCAATGTTCCGAATATTTGCGGCCAATCCATTGAGCATTGCAACGACGTGTCTTTTATCTACTACTTTTTCGTGTTTCTTCTGACGAACGAATTCGCTCGCGGCTTTTTCCACGAGTTTTCTTACAAAATCTCTATGAAACCCGCTACTGACTTGACCACTTGCAGATATTAGTCGCGACGCGTTCTCAAAATCTATTCCTTTTTCGAATATTTCACTGTCCATCAAGCGTTCTTTTATGGTCTTCCAATATTTGTTTCGATTTTTCGAAGCGATATCTACGCCAAAACGCGTGAGCGACCAAGTAACGATTGCAATATCACCGGCACAACACTCGCTATTTTTCCTGATAATTATCGTTTCAATAGCATCCCTCAAATGTTCTGGAATCGTTTTTCTTTCTATAGCCGTATAAGCCCATGCAATGCTAGCGCACGTACGCGGCGGCATGTATTCTGGGAATATATCCTCGAATAAAAGCGTTCGTTGCTCGGTACATACGCGTTCTAATCCATTTTCTAAACACGTCCAAGTCTTTTCAAAAATATCATCACACTTAATTCTCGTTTGAGCACTGAGTCTCGCTATGCTCCACATGATCGTCGCAGCACTTTTCGTGTTATTCGTGAACCCGTCTACTTCGGTCTTTGCGAAAACCTTCTCTCGAAATATCGCCGACTTGATTAAATGTTCTAAAGCTGCGGCGTCCCACGCACTATCTCCAGTGGTACATTTCTTCCCTAGAATTGAAAATATCGTCGATATGTTCACGACTGAAAGATCACCGCTATCATCATCATCATCGTCACCGTCATCGTCATCATTCGCGTCGTCTCGCTCATTCAACTTAAGTCCCTGCAAGTCCTTCAATAGTGTCCCAATCTCTTTCGCTCGTTGACACCGTAACAGTCGTTCGTTTATCACGTAATACTTTTCTTCCTCTTTCGAGTTCTTCTCGTCCCGTTTCTGCGTTCTGGTCGTTGCCTTGTTCTTCCTCCTTCCTTTTTTCTCCGCGCTATTACTATTACTCTCCGTTCCTTTACCATCATCAACTTCATTAGTAGCGGTGGCATCAGTAGTAGCAGTAGTACTACTGCATATTCGATTGATTGCCTGTCTTCTGTTCCTAGCAGTACTCCTGTAACTGACCAGGGATGTTCTCGTCGTTCTCGCGATCATCACTCAATCAATCAATCAATCAATGACACGAAGTGCTTCATCCCGTTATCATACAGTATTCTCTCAGTAGATATGCCGTTATTCTTTTTATGATGATGAGATATTTTTTTTGTAAAAGGCGTTTTTAGGGTTTAGGGTTTAGGGTTTAGGGTTTAGGGAAAAGAAAGAGCGTTTTAATCTTACATGCATCAGGTAATAAATAATATGCGTAATAAATAAAATCGATAGTTCATGAACGCGAACGCGCCGGCATTCGTGCCACGCAGTGAACCATCATCATCGACTGAAACTGTTACTACTGATTTAGGGTTTGTAGATGATGATAGTAGTGTCAGTAGCAGCAGTACGCGTGAGCAAGACCTGGGCATGGTCAACGAGCGACCACGAATGACGAGACTCGATGCGAACTTTACGAGGATATGCTCCTTGGATTTAGGCATTAATCCGATTTATACAGTCTACGATCCAGTGAATAGGACGTCTTTACAGTTATTGCAAAATGTCCATTTTCAAGAAGTTTTTTTATCGAAGCAAAAAGCGATTGAATCTTTGCAGTCTCGCATCGATAGACGAGACTTCGTAAAAGCGAGAGAGCACTATAACAAGAACCATTTAGGGGATTGGGAACGTACACGTACGCAGTATCGAAATACAACGAAAACATTGAAGAAGAAATTGTCAAATTTGCACGTGCACTTGCATAATTTTGTGCATCATGAGCATTGCAAAGCCGCGAAACGCCGCCGCGAAACGTCTTTTCGATAATTTCGATGTCGTTATTGTTAATCCACTACGAGTGCAGCAAATTGCTCACGAATCGAAAAACGATAACAGTATGCGAAGTACCGCAAGAAGAAACATGCATTTATTGAGTCCATCAGGTTTATTTGTTGATCGTTTGAAACAAGTCGCGTTGCAAAGCGAGAGGAAAAAGTTGATTTTTGGTTTCGGTGAGCGAGGAACGAGCAAAACGTGCGTGATTTGCGGACGAATCGACGAGCATTTACAACTGAGTCAGAAGACGGTTACATGTTGTGGTCTAACCATGGATAGAGATATACGTGGATGTACTGGCAACTTTTGTGAAGCATAACAAGTCGCGTTCGCACGAGGACGAGCTGCTTAAGCGTAAAGCCGATGGAGCGACTTTATCGACTTTGTCGATTTTCGACGACCTTTGACGAGTTTATCGACTTCGGCGACTTTCGACGACTTCGGCGATTTTAGCATTTAAAAAGGCGTTTATGATATGTCCGCGGATTAAACTTATCCAAAAAGCCCATAGTTTCAATGGTTAGAAACTTCATAGGCTTGTAATCATTAAGAGATATTTTTGTGGAACGCGTTTGCCGCATTATTTCGATATTTCCCTCATCAGAACTTCTTATAATAATAAGTAGAACGTTTTTTATCCATAAATCCACGCGTAATAAATAAAATCGATAGTCCATGAACGCGAACGCGCTGGCATTCGTGCCACGCAGTAAACCATCATCATCGACTGAAACTGTTACTACTGAACCCGCTGTAGATGATGATAGTAGTAGCAGTACGCGTGAGCAAGACCTTGGCATGGTCAACGAGCGACCGCGAATGACGAGACTCGATGCGATGGAGAAAATGGTCGGTGGGGAAAATAATAATAATAATAATAATAATAATAATAATAATAATAATACTGTTGCTCTTACGATAAACTACGAGAAAGAAGAGGAGGGAGAGATAGAGGAAGAAGAGGAGGCTCATAGATTAGGGAAAGGGGAAACTGAAGAGGAAGATTTTGATGATGATTTTGATGATGATTTTGATGATGATGAGAGAAAAGAATCGAAAGCGGTGCCTCGATATGACTTGGAAAAGAATTACAAAACAGTCCTACCACTCGGGCCGACTGATGATGATTTTGATGATGATTTTGACGATGATGAGAGAAAAGAATCGAAAGCGGTGCCTCGATATGACTTGGAAAAGAATTACAAAACAGTCCTACCACTCGGGCCGACTTTATTATTACCGAACGAACGACAAACCTGTCGCGGCGGCGTTGGCAGTCAAGCACCACATCTCGAGAAACATGGCGTCGAAGAAGGCGTATTAGCGAACGGGCTTAGATATTTCATTGGACAAACATCGAAACCATCGAAGAGAGCGGCGTTAGCTTTAGCGGTGAACGTTGGGTCGGTTTTCGAGACTGAAGAAGAACGAGGCGTCGCGCATCTCGTAGAGCACTTGGCGTTTCGAGCGACAAAGACGTTTGAGACGTTTGAGATTGTTAATTTCCTAGAGTCCATTGGAGCGGCGTTTGGAGCGTGTCAAAACGCGTATACCTCAGCTGATGAGACTGTTTATGAATTATGCGTCCCAATAGACGATAATAATAACAATACAGAAGGGGGATTCAAATCTGGAAGTAAGGATGTTTTAGAAGAATCGTTGTTCGTTTTGAGCGAATTCGCTCGAAATGTTAGAATATCCGACGCCGATGTAGATAACGAGCGAGGCGCTGTGTTAGAAGAGTGGCGTTCTGGACGCGATGCGCGCGGGAGAGCTGCGCAACAGTACTGGGAGTCTCTATGCGATGGCAGCTTATACGCCGAGCGTTCGCCGATTGGCGCTGAAGAGGTTATACGTTATGCGCCTGGGCAAGTCTTTCGCGATTTCTATCACAAATGGTATCGTCCTGAAAATATGTGTGTTGTCGTCACTGGTGATTTTGAGGACGTCCAAGGCGTAAGGGAAAAGATCGTTCGATTATTTTCAAATCTATCACCTGCGGCTGATTTAGGTTCCGTTCCTACGTTCATACGGCCAAAGTTTCCAAACCACGACGTGCCGAGAATATGCTGTCACGTCGATCATGAACTCTCGACGACGGTCGTAACTGCGACTTTTAAGACTGAACAAATAGCCGTCGCTACGCCAGAAGATTACTTCAAAAAAACCGTGGAGGAATGTTACAAGAGCTGCTTGGATAATAGATTGTACAAAATAATGCGAAGGCCAAAGCCGGCATTTTTTAGCGCAGGAATAGTCTCCGAAGATTTAACTAGAAATTGCTATTTGGTCTCAGTGCAAATGACATGCGAATCTGCAAAGGCCAAAGATGCTCTCGAAAGTGTCTTGACCGAAATAACAAGAGCTCGATTGCACGGTTTTAGCGAGCAAGAACTTTTGATCGCTAAGCTCACACAAACTGCTGATATGGAAGCGTTGTGGGTCGAACGCGATCAAGTTTATTGCACGGATGCAAGAGATGAACTTGTACAACATTTTTTACGCGGGGACATGGTCATTGGAAGTGGATTGGAAGCTTCGCTCTCAATTGCGTGCATAGAAAAAGTAACACTCGCTGACGTTTTGGAATACGCGCAAACTGTAAGCGTTTCAAATAGCTGCATGATACGATTACAAGAAGGACGAAAGAAAACAACGGAGGAAGATTTACGTGATGCGCTTTCACGCGTAGCGCAAAAAGAAGCGAACGGAGAGATCGAAAAAACGAACGATGCGTTCTTTGTCCCAGAACGTTTAATGGCCGAACCGCAACCAATGCAAGAAGGAGAAACTGCATTTGTAAACAAAAGAACTTGGCCAATTTCAGACGTTTACGAAGTCGATTTAAAAAATGGAATGAAGGTATGCCTCAAGAGTACGAATTTCTTGGATGATCAAATAGTCATGCGTTGCGTCGCTCGAGGTGGGTTATCAGAAATTTCCCAAACTGAATACAAAGACGCTTTATTCGCTGGCACGGTGTCTCGCGAATTAGGTGTGTTTGGATTTCGCCCTGAGGTCTTTTCTGACGCCATGGCTGGAAAAAGAGTTGATGTGAATCCAAACATTGGAACTTATAAACGCTCGATCACCGGCGAAACGTCACCAGATCATCTCGATACACTCTTACAATGCGTACATTTAGTATTCTCAACAAACGTTGAAGATCAATGCAACGAGGACGATTTAGATGTGCTTCGTAAAATGCAAATAGAAGCTGTTAAAAATGCTCGAAGAAATCCGATGCAAGTGTTTAGCGAAATTCAGCAATACCTGACGTATGGGAAATCGTACTTGTCGAAACCAATTACGCTCAAGACGCTGCAAAAAATGAGTCCAGAAAACGCGTGTCGCTATTTCAACAAATGTTTCCTAGACCCGTCACATTTCACGATGGTTCTCGTTGGAGCGTTTGATCGTGAAGCTGTTTTGCCCTTGTTAGAGAAGTACATCAGTTCAATCCCACGACCGCTTGACTCGAGTCCGAAGATAACAAACGTAAAGCCAGCTCCGTTTGAGTTTCCAAAAAAAGCCGTGAGCAAACGCGTGAGATTGAAGATGGTTGAACATCAAGGGGCGGCGAGCATAACCTTTCCGGTTACGATCGTGCATCCGGATGCCATTGCAAAGCAAGAAGCTCTAAAACGAGGCGAAACTTATAAAGGACCGACATTAGAAGGCTTTCAAGCATTGACAAGAGCAAAGTTTTTAACGATGATTTCAGCGGCTGTGATTGAGAGGAGGCTTTTAGCTAGACTCAGATTTGAGCGAGGCGAGATCTACTCATGCTCGTGTTCTGCCTCTTTTGGGTATTCAGACCCGAATCCATCGAATGGTGAACCGTATAGAGGAGATTTATCGGTCGTTTTCTCTTGCGACCCGAGAAGTGGCGAAACATTATCGAAGGTCGCCTTGGACGAGATTGAAAAGTTACAAAAAGAAGGTCCTTCGTTGGAAGACGTTAACACCGCTAAAGAAGTCGAAATCCGCTCTCTCGAAGAGCATCGGCAAGAAAACATTTTCTGGAGAGATTATGTGGACGCAATGTACGCCTCGCAGTTACTTCCCGTCCTCGATATGAACATCGACAAGGTCTACGAAAACACCGAAGCCATTCGTTCGAACGTGCTCGAGACGCTTTCGCCCGAAATCATGCGCGCGCATTTGCAGGAAACGGTAGCCATCAAAAGAAGGGTCAAAGTCGTTCTATTACCGCAACGACCCTTATTAGTGCGCTTACTCGCTCCGAACGTCGATGATGTTAAAGGTTTCCTCTTCGAACGTCCAGATAGCGTTGCCGATTTGTGCGGAAGACTCGCTCTCGTCGGATGTTTCGGTACCGCGTGTTACTTCTTCACGCGTTCCACGAATAAATCTTCCGATGAACAAAAGCAGCAGCAGTAATTATAATTATAATTCGTATGTTCGTTCGTGCTACTAGTGTGCGCGTAGACTTTCATTATAATTTCAATTAAACGTTCAATTCCAACAACGACGTCCATCACGACATTGTTTAACATTTTTTTTCTTCTCTCTCCCTACTCTACCGTTGCTCTTTATAAAAATGCCCACTCCTCGTCAATATCAAAACAAACAATTCGAACATGCACTGCGAACTTGCGACGAAGTCTCTTCAAATCACCCAGACTATTTCTCTCAGTTCTTACACTTACTAGTGAACTCGTTATCTAGCGAACATAGCTCGTTCGATTTCAATATCGATGGAAGAAATAATAGAAGAAATCAGTTGATTTCGAGTTTAGGTGAAATCTTATTCCCTAATAGAAATACTACCATCGATGATGATGACGATGATCGCGATTATGAACAGATTAGGAATCTAGCTTGTCAATCAGTTATAGTTTTGAAACATGCGATAGGGAAAGATTACACGGCAGATGAATTCGCTGAAGTGTTATTAACTGAATACGAATGTTCTTCAGAATTCGTGAATGCTCTGCATGAGCTGATTTCGAAAAGCAGAAAAATATTAATAAGAGAGTTTTCGAGAGAAACGTTCGGGTTAGCAAAGAGATTAGAAGAAGTGAGTTGGACGACTCAAGTGCCTCTGTATTATAAGAAGAGCTTTGCTGTTGATGATGATGATGATGATGATGATGGTAGAATAGAAGATGAAGAAGTAGAAGACACGTACGATGGCGATGACGGACAAAAACCAAACGCGGTGTTAGAATTAAGAATGGATAAGAATAGAACGATGCAGATTGAGTTTACGAAACAGGAATTGTTCGAGTTATTCAAAGAACTGGAGATGATTCAAATGAAAATAGACGATCTTAAATAAATATAGTGTAATTAGTAATCAAGAACGACGCTTGGAGATTTTAGGCCTGCTCTATCGTCGTTATCAATTTCTTCGCCCTCGATTAGGTTTGGAGGGTCAATCGTGCCCTCGTCCATTGTATCACCATCTTCATATTCGTCTTCGCCGTTATTGTTTTTGTTGATTTTCTCTTCATCCTCGTCATCGTCTTCAGAATTTCCATCATCTTTTGTTTGTGCTTTGTCCATACCTAAACCGCTTCGACTGCGTTTCAATTTGTTTTCCTTCTTGCAAAGATAATTGAATAACACTGGAGCATCTTTCTCAGTAATTCCATAATTCGTAGAAAATTGCGAGTACTTCATTCGAAGATCATCCATCGCGAACGGCGATTGAGAACCAGTATTTTTACGCAATTGTATTGCAATGGCTTCCTTGCTCTCATGTGGTTTCTCCGCTTCGGCAGTTCCAGGGTTGATTGGATCACACTCCCAAACATAATTCCCGCTCGCTTCTTTCTTCTTCCGTTGCAATTTTCTACTTTTCTTCGTCGCGACGAGCACTCTATCGACAGCTTTACCTAAATCCTCCGAAGACATTCTATTACTACCTCTTTTAGATCCCGCAATGGCTAAAATGTCCAAAACTTTATCATGGATTTCATAAGAGCCTGTAGAAGCTTTCGTGAGACAAGTATCTACGCAGGATTGCCATAAATTGGATGTGCCGAAAGGTACGAGTGGATTTTCATATTTATCCTTCTTTTTCTCAGCGGTTGATCTTTTTTGATTTTCCATCGCGACCATTGCGTGCACGCGCGCTGCGAGCATGAGATAAGTTTCACTATCATCTACTATTGCAGCTTCGTTGGAACCTTTTGACACGGATTCGAAAAGTAATCTCGCCGTCTTTGAAGAAATTTTTCCCGTTTCTTTCAAAGATAACAAAGAGAACATTAGCGCAAATTTTCGAATTGCAGGTGAATCCGCAACCATCATTGCAATCTTTTCAATCTTTTCTTCCATGTCATCATCGTCGTCATCGTCATCGTCATCGTCATCGTCGTCATCTTTATCAGACTCGTCCTCTGAATCCTCCATGAGCATTTTCTCAATCATTAAATCCGCAAGAATTGGAAAAAATGATCCTAAAATCTCAGAAGGTACAGCGGATACCGGCGCTTTGTCGCCTTTTTGAAGTAACTCTCTCGAATTGAGCGCGAGACATACAAAACGCGCCAATTTATTCAACCTTTCATCGCTTTTTGGTTGTCGCTCGTCTTTCACTACGAATTGTAACGTGCGCATGGTTTCGTGCAAGAGCAAATGAAACACTGGAGGATCTCGCAAAATCATTCCCATGTCTCCTATGACCGTCTCTGCCGGTTCAACTACCTCTACAGCCTTTTGAACGCGAGAAACTGCTGATGCTCCACCATCAGAGTCAGACCCCGTTGTTTTTGCGACAGCTCCAAATGTAAACTTAACTTTCAATTTTTTCTTGGGCGGTTGCGTCGCTTTTGCTCTTCGCGCAATCGAACTAGACTCTCTCTCAGCCGTGTCGAGAATATTCCCCATTTCTGCTAATCTTCTGTTATCCAAGTATCGGTCTCGCACGCACGCATCCATAAGCCACGCAAGCCTATGAGATTGATCAGCTTCGCAAAGTTCTTGCACTTCGTCGTCGTGAAATGCCATGAGAAACTGCGAGCGCAACGCGCACGTCGATGGATCTCCAGTATTCGCATACCTTCTGCGAATTTCTCTGACAACGAGGTTATAGATGATGATATTATCTCCAACGACTTTACGCAACCGTAGAATCGCTGGAGATTCTCCACGTGTTGTTCTTCTCGGTTCCACGTCGCTCGTATCGACGACATCGGACTCTTCTTTCTCTATATTTGAATTATTTTGTTGTTGCTGCTGCTGCGCGTTTGAACTCGATGCTTTCTTACCTTGCTCTTTCCTAGTAGTAGTAGTATTGCTAGTAGTATTACTCTTCCCTCCTTTTTGTTGTTTCGTTCCTTTTTGTTGTTGCTGTTGTTGTTGCATTTCTTCTCCATCTTTCCTTGGCGCGCTCCAATCATCCTCTGCGTTCAGCTCTCTCAAAGTCCCGTCCTCGCAACTCGAATGTCTCCTCACGGTCGCTTTTTCTTCCCCGTACGAACTTAACAACCCACTCACGTGCTTACGCAACGTCCCAGTATCCATTGCCCATACTTGTCGTTGCACTTTCGGCGAACACTGTCGAAATATCTTAACGTCTCTCGATATTAACTTTAAATAATTTGTCGGCACTGGCGACAAGCGCTCTAAGATCTCTAACGGTATTCTCTTTAATTCCTCGATCGCTATGAACGGAAACGATGCTTGTAATAACGATAATAAGTTCCCTTGTGGTGCCGATTTGATCCTCATCGATAGTTCGTTCAATGCTTCGTCTAACATCGATTTGTACGCCTGCGGTCTCGAGACGTCAAGTTGATCTAACAATCCGAGGTATTGCTCGAATCCCCCTACTCCGCCGCCTCCTGCTCCTCCTCCAAGCAGTTGCCGTTGTCCAATCGTCGTCTGTAAACCTTCCGAAGCTGTTACTACTATTTGCTGCTGTCCATCGCTATTCTTCAACGAACACTCTGTTTGTACTTTCCTGACCGCTACATCGACCTATTGACGATAAACAATAATAACAATAACAACAATAACGATATTAATATCATAACATTAAACATTAATCAACAGAGAGTAAGAGAGTAAGACAGTAAGAGAGAGAGTGAAGTTAAAACCGTATATTCACTCACGCGCGTCGAGTAAACAGAAATCAAAATCAAAAACCTTTTGCAAACGTGAATGAACGAAACGTACTTGTTTCTCCGTTGATAATATCTGCGCAACGAAATCACCGCCCTCACCGCCGACGATCGCGTAGTATAGCTGAGGAAGGTCTCTCCCAGTCAGTTCGTCCGCGTTGCTCACGCCTGCGAGTAATTTATTGTTACCGGACATTACTATTTAATCGTTATCGATAGAGATCGATAGGCGTGTTTTCTGTAGTAGGGGATTGGAATCGATCATTTTTTAGTTTTGGAAACACGAGACAAAAACACGAATAATTTTGGAATTTAATAACGATGAGTACTCATAGATCATAGATCATAGATCGCAGAGAGGGCTATGAGTGCAAAGGCAGCTGGACGAGCAAAGGTACTGGCCTTTAATTTACTGTTTGTGTGCATTTATTGATCGGTCGATCCCGTTTTTATGTCCCTCAAAAACGAACCCTCTCTATTACATCTCTCTCTCAAAGATGATTATGATTTTGACGACGTCTCGTTCGTTTTTTGTCGTTTTCGTCCTCGCTCGATCGTTCCCTGTTTTGTACGTTTATTAACGCTTTCGACTGTCTCATCGTCTTCAAACGTAGTTGGATGCGTATAGGAAGAAGAAAGCGGCTAAGAAGGACTCGACGGCACGTTTTGTTGAACTCGAAGGAGCGAAAGAGGGCGTTGACGTTGGAGAGAAAAAAGAACGAGTAGACGCCGAAGTAGGAGCGAGCGATAATGAAGGCGAAGAGAACGAGCGAAACGATACAAATGAAGAAGAAGAAGAAGAAGAAGAGGAAGACTTATCTAGTTTTGCGTTCACGGAAGCACCAGAAGCCGTGCGATATACTCAACAACGACGTCAACGTGAACTGGAAGAAACCTACAACTTTGATAGTACGCCTCCGCCGCCGAAAACAACGACAATTGATGATGATGATGATGATGATGATCGGTTTTATGACGAGTCTACGCCACCGGTGAAGATGCGGAGTTTTGAAACGAACGAAGATGACGAAGATTTTGATCCAGAAGATTACGTGCACCGGTTCGTCACTCCAGAGAAGACTACTACTACTACTACTACTACTACTAAGCGAGAAGAGGACGAACCTTGGAGGAGAGAAAAAGCAAAAATTGACGTTCCAATGGATGAGCTCGAAGCAATTTTCGGTAGAAAAAAAAATGGTAGTAAGAACGATGCCTACAATGACAATTATATACCTTTCTTGCCAACACTTTTGTCAACAACGACGACGATGAGAGATTCTTCACTATTATTGAACAGTGGCGTCGGAGAACAAAAATTATCCAGTTTCGAAAGGGAAATTTTAGAAAGTAAACGACGCAGAGAGCAGAATTCTGCCAATGCAACAATTTCGGACATGTTTAGTAAGAATAATATAGGACAATCATCAAAGCTCGAGCAAGATGAAATCATCTCTTTACAGAACATGATCGACGACTTAACGACTGAAAAATTAAGTCTTAAACGAGGCATGGACAAAAACCAACAGATTATCGAAAACTTGATGGAAGAAAATGAATCGCTGACGAGCGCGTTTAATGACGCGAGGAATAGAAACGCGGCGTTAGAAAAGCAATTTCAGGAACTTTCTAACGAGATGATGCTGCACTCAACTGTACACGAAAGTATCTCAAACGACCGAGACGCATCTCGTCGAGGATATATCGAAACTCGAGAACGGGCAAACTCGTTGGCGAGAGAAGTTGTTGAGTTGGAGGAAATCGTTTTAGAATATAAATCAAAGTTATTTCTGTATGAAAATACGCAAACTGATGCTTTAGAGCGATCTAAGCAGTTGGAGAGAGCATTATTAGTAGCAAACGAGGATCGTGATTACTATCGAAATGTTGCAGAAGCTATGAAAGAAGAGAGGAGAGAAATGCAAAGACTGTTTTCCCAATCAAGCGCAATTCAAGCTTTGATTGAAAGTGGCGATGCTCCGATTGTAGAAATGCTTCATAAATGGCTGCAACAAGTCCAAGCTAAACCTATTACTAGTGCAGCAGTTTTACCGAGCTCTGAAGAAGATGAAGTCCTTGAGACTTCAACGTCTGAAATGGACGAGAATAAAACGAGCGAGGCTGTTGCGACAACGAAAGAACTCATCGAAGCTTTAACGAAACTAGCAAATAATAATAATAGAAATAATTATAGAAACATCGATGCTTCTCAAGAAGAAGAGGACGACGGTAACGAAGACGAGGAAATGCCCCTTGTTGATACGGCTCAGATTCAGCTCATTACTTCAATACACGAACTTTTGATTCAGATGGAGGAAGAAACTTTTGTATTTCGAGGAAAATTAAAAGAAGCAGAAAGACGAGAAAATGGGTTACGTGCCGCAAACGCAGCTCTTGAATCTCAGCTCGAACGGAGTACTGAAAGAACGTCAAATGCTCAGCAGAGTGAAGAAGTTTTTGCCGCGATGCAAAGAATAAACGCTGGTTCGGCCGCATCTACACCGAAACCGGCGTCAAAGAAAGGATTTAGATTCAGAACTGGACTAGTGCCAGACGACGATTAGTATTTAATTTAAATGACGCGCGCTAGATAGCTATAGCTAAAATGTACTAAAATGGAATCAATTATTAATTCATTTGCTCTAAGTTTGCAGGAGCAACCTCAACGATTTCAAAAGTTGGCGTTTCCAGCGTACCAACATCCAACGACGCTTCTGGAAGAACGCACTTCCAAAAGCTGCCCACCATCCTTGTAGACTATTTTATTTTTCTTCTTAACATTTTACTCTTTGACTGATTTCATTTGACGATCTGGTCTTGAGAGAGATTCAAAAATACGAATCTCTCCAGAGTATCCCGCGGTGACTATTATTTGCCCGAGCCCAGCAGATTTACGATAACTCGCATCACACGCCTTTTTCGCTTCAGCAATTTCTAAAGTCCATTTTGATGAACGAGTCTTTAGATTATTTTTTCTCGGCGAATCATCGTTTTTGGCGCGACCATCGTCGTTCTTTTCATCAGTCTCAAGTCTCAATTTTTTGACCTGTTCGCTCAGTTCCTTCGCCGCTTGATTGCGCATGTTTTCAATTTCTTCTCGGTCGGAATTTCTTTTAGATACATACGCGCTTTTTTCTTCCTCTGGCATGCGAGCTATGATGACTTCTTCTGGTGCGAATACCGCCGTTGTCACAATGTCTGTTTGCGCTGCGAAAGTCTCGTACGTTGCGTGTTTATCCTTGTGATATCCACCCGCTAGTGCGCTAGGCACGAACGTGTTCACCGTTGGCCAAACGAATAGATATTCAGTTTCAGATCCACATATTATAAAGTCTCCGCGTTCGCTAAACGTAGCCTTAATTTGCGAATTCTTATTCTTGTGCCCTTTATATTTTGTCTTCAGTTGGTATCCGTCGTATATGCGTAAGCGCGAATCGTTCGATGCGACTAGTAATTTTCGATCATCTCCGGGATAAAATTGTAAACCAGTAATTTTCTTGCCCATTGGATTTCGTTGCCTTCGATTATGAATGTCAAGCAAGGTTAGATAATCAAATTTGAATCCAACGGTTTGATAGAAGTGACATTTTCCTCTATACGACCCAGCTACAACGCATCTTCCATCGCTTTGAAAGCACGCCGCCGTCACCATCTCCCCAATATCTACCCAATCAACGACGCGGTGATCTGGAATATTCCACAACCTCAATTTCCCGTCTAAACTTCCAGATACGAAATACTTATCATTTACTGGATTAAAATCGATCGCCGTAACAAAATCTTGATGAGCAAAAATTCTTAGGCATTCGTTCATGGTCGTATACCACAAGCGAACTGTTTTATCCATGCTCGAGGAAAGTAACCAATCGGTATGCGACCAGCATAAATCAAGCACGTCGCCTTTATGGCCGACGTACGCTCGTAACGGTGCATCTTTGAACATCGATTCTCCACGTTTTTTGAAAGAACATTGCTTTATTTCACCATCTTCGTGGTACTCTGCCGATGTGTCTGCATTTTCAGGCGCGTTCGATTTCATGCATTGAATTGTCCATACGCGAACGATTTTGTCCTGACCTGAGGTTGCTAAAAATTTCCCAGTTCTCGAAAACTTCATGCACCACACGGCACCTTCGTGCGCTTTGACACTTTGAATAACTTTAACTTTAGTGAAATCTTTGAATCCTTTCCGAACGACGTGAACCTTAACTTGCTGACCGACTTCTTCGCAGCCCGGTTTCACGTAATGTAAACTATTTTCATCCTCGTGCGCTTGTAAGGCTGCAATCTTTTCTTGTTTTCGTTCCTCTAAGGATTGTTGCAACTGCGCGGTTGTCTCAACAATTTTTTCTTTCGCGATCTTGCTCGCTTCCTTCGTTTTCTGCCAAGCTTCGGTTGAGCGTTTTTTTAGCCAACGCCCGGGATTCCTCGGTTTAGACCTTTTCTTATCTTTGTTACTATCTTCATCATCTTTGTTGTTATTTTTATTATTATTATTATTATTATTTTTCTTTGTTGCAGTAGTTTTTCCATCGTCATCTTTTGATTCTTGCAACGATAATCGTTCTCTGCGTTCGACTTCGTTCAAAATTGGCGAGCGACTTTCTATTGCTTCGATAGCTACGTTTCTTTCCATCTCGACCACGGACATTACCGTACCAGTCATTAAATCCGTCACCGTCGGTTCGTTTTCTGAATTTTTCTTATCACCATTATTTCTCTTCTTCTTATGCAACAAAGCGTTCGCGGCTTCTTCTCCGACTAAATATTCCGCCCCCGTATCTAAATTCTTCAACGTAAACTTTGTCGGATCTCTCAACTCTGCCGCTAAACCTCTCGGCGTCTCTCCCCCACTATTTTCTTCCATATAATCCGATGCGTTAATGTCGTTATTCGGATTCGTTGGATCAGTCTGAACGCTCGGCGCTTTCAAATCTTCCGGGTCTAACGAGTTCTCATCAGCGCACGACGGTCCTCTATTGCTCAACTGTCTATCGAGAACTTCCACTAAGTGTCTATTATCTGAACCAGAAAATTGTGATAACGAATCTCTCGGTTCGTAATATTCACTATCATCATCGCGATCATCTTCTTCTTCTTCTTCTTTACTCGTTCTTTTTTCTTCCTCTCTTCGCATGTCTGCTCTCATCCTCGCGCATTCGTGCTCCTCGAAACTCTCAAATATTGAGCCTTCCGATGATCCGTCCTCGTCCGAACTCGTATGATCTGAGTACGTATGCGAGGACCCGGAGAATATCGACTTATTATGTGACGATGATAATCCATCATCTAAGATGGTCGTCAGCAAGACTTCAGCCGTCGTCGTCGTCGTCGTTCTCATTACTCTTAATCTTTCTTCTTCTATCTCTTCTTCGTTCGTGTTCATCGTCTTCGCAGTCGCTCGTGAGTATCCAATTTTATTCACAGCACGAAGGAGTACGAACTACTAATGCGTCTTAAGTAGAACACTGTATTGATATGCTGAACTGTTCTATTAAAGCGGAGCAAAACGGAGAGAATAACAGCACACGCGCGGAGAATGAATACAAATATAACTATTATATTATATATACACTGTAATAATAAGAGGTATTATCAACATAAATGTTAGGAACATAAAAATTGAGGAACGACTAAACGACCAAAGGCACTATTTACCAGTACAAGGAAAAGAAAATTAAATTTTTGAAACCCTAAATGATATATGCCCAAAAATTAATTTTGAATTCATGAATTTTGACCCCCTATGGAGCAGACGAACAATAATCATAGTAATAATAATAGTAATAATAATAGTAATAATAACAGTTATAGTAATACTAATAATGGCATCGAAGAAAGCGACTGGGGGGAAATACGAATACCACACGCTCAGACAGTTATCGGAAATAAAAGAGCGCGCGACAACGCTGGGCGGGATAAGAACGGAACGAGCGCACGTGTATGGCATAGTCTCCGAAATCTATCAACCACAACTCACGAGGACTGGCGATTCGTATTTGAAAATAAAAGTGTTCGATGAGACGTTATCGGCTGATTACGACGAGAATCGCGCGAACACGCCGGCGTTTATTGAGATTATGTGCTTTGCGAATAGGAAGGAGGATTTACCAGTGTTAGCGAGGCCTGGCGATGTCATTAGGTTTCATCGCTTAGAGTGTTCATTTTATAGACCGAAACAAAAGGCACAAATGAACGGTGGTCAATATCAACAACAGAATAATAATAATAATAATAACGAGAATAATTTTAAAGGCACTATACAGTTCATTGCAAAGATTGGACAGTTTTCGAGAGGAAACGCGTATTCGAAAACGCACTTTGTGCTTTTCAGTGGAGAGCAGGCGCAGATCATCGACCAAGATTCGCCGAAACAGAAATCTTCGAACGATATAACGTTCATGGAGGAAGATCAGAAACGAATTGAACAGTTAATTAGATGGAAGAACTCGCCCGAATGTCTTGGGATGCCAAAGATTGCGTATCTTGGTAAATATGATCGGAGGATTCAGGACATTGTTCGAGAGAAGAATTATGATTTGCACGTGAAAATAGTAGACGTCGGGTATAGAGACGGGTACCCGGAGGTGATTTTTGTTTGGGACGGGTCGGACGCGGAACCGATGAGTTTGGCGACGCCGGATTTCCCACAACTACTCGATGACCCGAATCAAGCAGAACCACACGGGCCAATGTATTGGATCCCAATAGATCAAGATATAAATCCAACGCAAACTGTTATCGAGAGAGGAGAAGACGTACCACCGTCGACGAGGAGATTGCTGGAAGAAATGGGAGACGTCGTGTTGTATGGATCGGCGTTTCCGGTATACATTAGAGGATTCGATTTCAATGACGTGATGCCTAAAAAGGGTCAATGGGTAAAGTTGCGAAATCTCACCGCTGGTGTGCACGGCGCACAATTAAACGGCGCTTTCTTTGCAAACTCGAAATGGATGGTCGAAGTCAGTGGACATCCAACGTGGATGGACCAAGTGCAATTTCGTCAAAAAGCAAATATTGTAGCAAACTGGGCACCGAATGTTGGCGTCGATTCTCCAAACGTAACCATGATTAAACATCCGCAAGTTAAATGGGATACCATTCGATCGGCGCTTCTTAAAGAAGCGCCAAATAGGCACAGATTATACGTGCGAGCGCAACAATTCTGGCCAGAAGAGGTAAAAGATTGGTGCGTAAAGAATCCAGTAACAAACGAATGGGAGTATTTGTTTAAAATATTAGTCGAAGATGCAACTGGAATTTTGCGCGTAACGGTATCGCCGGAGGAAGGTAAATATTTCTTCCGCGGCTTACCGCCATGCGATTTGAACGCAAATAGAGCTACTCTGCACCAGTTGAGAACTAGAAAACATGCGCTTTTGAATGGAAGTAACGGAATAGATAATTGGATTCAAATTTGCGTTCGGCAGTTTATTCCCCGCAAACGAAATAATAGAAAAGATGAGAAACGGACGTGGGAGCTCTTTGGAACATCAATGGTAAAAGATAAATTTTAATAAAAGTACATGTATGCATATAATAGCCCGTATAAAACTTGTATAAAATGAATGTATACGTAGTTATTATAACATATAAACCATCATTGTAAAAAGTACTAGAGAACACGCACACACAAACAGATATAAACTTAATTATTTTAGAAAGTTAGCGACCTTGTCGAGCCAATTCGTATACTCTTGCTGTTCTTTATCTATTCTTTTCTCGACGATATAATCAGCCAAAGTCGAGTTAATCCCTCTCTCTTCCAAGTACGATAAAAACGCATCTTGAACTCCTTTATCGAGATCTTCAAAATGCGGTCCAGGATAACTGTTATCTTCATCAAGGTCTTCAAAATCAACGAAAGGGGCTTCTTCATCCTCTTCTTCGCCTTCTTTTAATTCTTCCTTTTCTTCGTCGTCTGACCAATCAAACCCTTCGTATCGAACGTGTTTAATTCTAACGACTTCGCCATCGGTGACACACAAAAAATCCAATTGTTTCTCCCCACCATTCTTCATCACTGTGACAGAAAACTCTTCTTCAATATCTTCGTCCCCTAAACCTCCATCATCAACCAAGCCGTCATCAACGTCTTCATCGGTTTCATAGTCGCCATCTAGCGGGTCGTCCGCGGCTAAAAAGTGGACCATGATCTCCTCGCCGTTACCGAAAGTTTTCGACAAATACACTTGACAATCACCATCGCGTTCACTTAACTCCCATCCATCTGGAGGTCCATTATTCGCGACTTCCGATGGTTCGTACGAATCGTGTTCGTGCTTGATTTCAGCTCTCAAAATTTCTGCCAATCGTTCGCTCTCAGTAGTCGTCTGCGTCGTCGCTAAAGTAACATCATCACTAGCAGCAACCTTTTTCTTTGTATCATCATCATCAGTACTAGTAGTTTGTGTACTGAACTGTTTAACCCCTATCGTTGGTATTTCTCTTTTTGTATTTAAACTTCCTTGTCGTTGTTGTTGTCGTTGTCGATGAACGTTTCGTGCTTCCGTCGCCGTCTTTTGATTAGTGTTATTAGTAGTAATGAACGGCCACTCCTTCTTACCTACTATCGTCGTCGTCGTTAAACTATTACTACTGATATAACTATTACCAGTATTCGCAGTTGCAGTAGTAGTCGTAGTAGTACTGGCCTGCGCACATCGTCTGATCACTCGAACTAACGGGTTTGTTCTGAACATTATTTTGATATATACGTTCTTATTTATTATTATTATTAAGCGTTGTTCGATGTGTTTCTTGTAGGGGAGTCAACAACACTCACTGTGATCTGTAGTTGTGTTTGGTAAAAGAGAATATAATTTATTAGCTGCTCATTACTGGATTAGGGAAATTTCTGAATAAGAACATTTATGATTATTGGGTGTTAGCAGTTATTAGGGTGTTGTAATACCGTGCTTATACAGAGACGTTTAAATACAAAGAACGAGTCCGTTGTTTCGCATTATTATTATTTAACGAACAGCAAAACCAGGAACGCACACAAAAACCGCACGATGACGACGACGAGTACACGAATGGCACGAACGGTAGCGCTGTTCAGAACGCAACGAAGTAGACCATCATCATCGTCTGCGTCGCAATCATCACCGTTGTTAAGACAGAAATATGTCAGAATAAACGCAACGACGACGATGACACAAACAGAAGAACGATTGGAACAAAACACGAATAGGAAGAAGAAGTTAGATGCGATTATAGTCGTAGCAGGGGGGTTCACTGCAGATAATAAATGGTTACCGATATGGGTTCTGGAACGATTAGACTATTGCGCGAAGAGATATAAAGAAGAAGAAGATGATGATAATAATAGACCGTATATTACAATAGCCGGTTCGGCAACACCGCATAAAGAACCACCGTTACAAAAGGGCGGATTCGTCTATCACGAATCGACTATGATGGCTGAATATTTAATAGATGAACATGATATAGATCCAAGGAAAATATTGAAAGATACTGCGTCGATGGATACTATTGGAAACGCGTATTTTACTAGGTACGTACACGCCGTTCCGAGAGGGTGGAAAAACGTCGAGGTCGTTACGAGTAATTTTCATATGAGAAGAGTTAAAGCGGCGTTTGAATGGGTGTGGGGGATGCCAATAACAATAGAAAATAATAGTTATGATAATAATAATAATAATAATAATAATAGCTCGACGTCATCTACTTTGACAGAGATTACGTTCGTGTCCACAAAAGACGTAGGGTTATCGGAACAGACATTACTCGCGAGAGAACAAAGAGAAATAGAATCCGAACGAGCTTTACTCGAAAACGCAAAGAAATATGATACTTCTGAGAAATTTGCAGAGTGGATGTTTACGACTCATAAATGTTACGCAGTATCTCGCCAAGACGAGATTGGTGATTTCGAAGCTGTGCGAAAGGAATTGGGCGAAAAAGCTGAAGCACTTGGGTACTGAACGCGCGCAATAATATGTCGCATGACTTTATTTATATTGTATATATTTATTATAATCTACCTTCGCCGCTCATTAATTTATCTAATATCGCATTCATCTCAGTCGCTTCATTTCTTGCCCTCATTTTACCGAGAACGGTCATGACTTCATCTCGAGTGAAGCCCATTGACGAAAATTCGCCAACCATGATGTCGAGCGATATCTCTTCGCTTTGTATTGTTGCGGGTGGTGGAGGCGGCATCGGTGGGGATGCTGGTGGAGGATAATATTGAGGAGGTGGAGGCGCGGCAGGAGGATAATGATTACCATAAGAAGGTAGCGGCGGCGGAGGTGGTTGAGGACTGTGTTGATGGTGGTGGTGATGATGATTTTCGGGGGAAGCAGGTATCGGCGGAGGACCTGGAGGAGGTGACCTGCGGAACTCTGGAGGTGGACCACGAAATTCCTGCGCGAGAGATCCACGATACTCTGGAGGAGGTTGATGTTGACGTTGATATTCCATATGTTGATGATGATGTGGAGGAGGAGGGCGTGCACCGGGAGGAGGAGGACCTCCGCGAGGCTGAGGCGGCGGTTGTTGACGCATTCTTCTCTCCTCTTCCTCACCTCTTTCATCTTCATCATCATCGTCATCGTCTTCATCGTCGTCTACTTTAAATAAATCTTCTGTTCTCAAAGGTGCTTTCCCTGTTTCTTCTCTTTTTTTAGTAATCAAAAATCCTTGTAAAGCGTGTTCGACTCTAGCGACTTCTTTCGCGTTTCTCAAGGCAACCAACTCAAGGGTCTCAAGTCTTTCGAGAATTTTCCCTAGCGTTTGTAAGATTACTTTCGTTTCGGTTGAGAATCCATCGATCGTTTTACTGACGAAAACTTCTTTCGAAGATACTGCCACTGTTTCATTGTTAGTATTAGTATTAGTATTAGTATTATTGGTATCGTTCTCGTTGTCATTACTGCTCTTAAAAGTAGTACGAGTAGTATTTGTCTCAGCAGCTTTTAACGAATGTTGTTCATACGAACTAGATTGAGTATTTTCCAAGCACGAAGAAGAAGCAGTGATCGTTTTAGCTTTCAAAGCTTCGACGCCGAGCTTGAAGTCAAAAGGATCGTCCAAGCCGTCCATTTCTTGACCTCGATCGCTCGTTCGATTGATTGATTGTTCTTTAGTGATACTATGTGTGAGAGAGAGTCAAATTTTAGTGACGATTGCTGAAAAGACTGTCGTGTTGTTTTGATTTGTTAGTATTGTATTATATACGCGTGTGTCGATGAATTGAATTTTTTGCTGCTTGCTGCTGCGCTTGTGTGTATATTAATATTAAAATGACTCTAGCTCTCGCAAGCTTTAACGATTGTTGCAGAAACGCCCCTGAGGCGCCTCTGCAGGCCCGTAAAGTAGTGGTATACGTTCGTTGAATAACCATTCCTATCGGCCAAATTGTGTTTTCGCAAAACTTGCCCATCTTATACTTCTATAGCCCCCCATTCGTTCTCTTTCGTTCGAGTACAATCGAAGAACCTCGTATCGTTTCGCGCAGCGGCTTCGACTGCCCTTTTTTCCATCGTGCGCTTCTCTCTTTCAACAGCTGCTTCACCTTTCAAAGTACAGGCCGCGATTGATGAGAGTAAACTGGCTACTCCAGAGATTTGAAAGGCTATGCGATAGGTTCCATAAGCATCAAATAATATGCCACTCACGTACGGGGCAAAGAATCCGGCGAAACAGAACCCTGTAAATATACTTCCATACGCGCGAGCAAAATCTCCATCTCCGGCTACTCTCCTCACCTCGCATGGTACGGCGGTTTGCAAAATGCCGTAGGATAATCCAGATGCGACCAACGCAAATTTAATAGCCTCTAGTGGCATTACCACGGTTCCCGTAGTACTCGCCCAAAACATTGCCGCGGCTGTGATTAATGGCGCAATAATTAAAACCGATTTTGCTTTAAAACGATCGCATAATAAACCGCCAAGGATTCTTCCAACCGTAGTCGCCAAAGATACGTACATTACGCCAGCGGCCACGTTCGCGGAAACTGATGCATCACCTCTAGAAAGTAATAATACAGCGGATTGCGAAATGACGCAGATACCAGCGAAGCATCCTAAGGCGTTGACGAACCACATTTTTATCGAGTGCGGACGCAAATCCGTAAGTCTTCTCAAAGTTTCTAAATCTACTGTGTCTAAATTTTTCCTTCGTCTTAGGCCTAAAGGTATATCAATCGAAGCTTTGTGAAAAAATAATGAAGCGACAATACCCAAAATTGCAATCGCGTACGATAAATGTCGTAAAGCCAAATCTGGACCTGCAAAATCAAGCCTTTTCTCAATCATAGGCGCATACACGAATGCACCAAACGCTCTCGCCGAAGTGACTAGACCAGTACCTAAGCCTTGTCCGAATGGGGCGAAAGAGGACATTTGTTGAGATAAGCCGTAGCCCAATCCGCATGCGATGCCAAATAAACCGGCAAAACCGATATATAAAGGAATAATGGACATCGTCGTGTTGCAAAACGATGCCATGAACACTCCTGACGTGGCTAAAATCGTAGCTAAAATACACATCGTTTCCGGTCTAATTCTCGAAATCAAATTTGGAACGAAAATCGATAACGAAATCGTAAAGAACAAAGTTGCCAACGAGAATATTGCGGACAATTGCGCGCGTCCAACGTTCAACGATAACTCCAAAGGTACTAAGAACAACGACCAACAATAAAACGCCCCTAAGGCCATTTGTAAAATCAACGCTCCGAAATATCCAAACCTCTTTCTAACTTTTACTCTTTGTCTCGAATCTTCGATTTGTTGTACGAGTTCTTCTCCAGCCGCGGCAGAAGCGGCGGCATCTTTTTCTCGTTCTTCATCTTCTTCTTCTTCATCTTCATCGAACGATTTGTCCCAAATACCTGACATAAATGATCTGAGGGGTTCCGTTAACGGTGCTATTCTTTTCTTTCTTCTATTTTTGTTATTAGTATTATTAGTAGCAGTATCGTTTTTGCTCAATATTGTCAACAGTTTACTATTACTTCTGTTGCCCGAACTCTCATCGTTACTTCTTATTCTTCTTCTTCTTCTTCTTTGTCCAGCCGATGATGAGAAAGAGGACGAAGAAGAAGCTATTATATCAACGCGTGCGCTGATCTTATTATAAGTATTAGTATTAGTATTAGTATTATTAGTATTAGTATTAGTATTAGTATTACTGCCCCTCGTTCCATTGTGTTTACTAGATGGGATAATATTCGCCGCCGAGAGAAAAGAGAACATTTTTATTCAAACGCTATATCAAATATATGCTCGCCTCTAAATCCCCACACAGATTACCATTCAATAATAGATATTACGTAAACAGTATTCTTTTCATGCGAGTTTCACTTTATTTATTTCTTCTATCCGCGTTCTCTCGCTCTCTCGCTCTCTCGTATAACGGTTGTTTTGTGTGTGACGTTGTACTTTTTGCTAAGTTTAGGGTGTGGTGGTGCCAAATAGTCATTATTTTTTTTCCAATTCTTTTAACAACACAAATTATACTAATTTGCCCCTCACGAACAGAACAGAACAGAACAGAGAGAGAGAGAGAGAGAGAGCGATACGTACGCGCGAGATCGATCGATCAATTGTTTCGATTTACTATTATTTTTTACTATTAATTTACATATTTAGAAATATAGAGTTGTTTCATATCTGGACACAGAGAGCCGAAATTCATCGAGGTAAAGTGAGTCCGTAGCAAATATAGGTTCAGAGCCAAAAGGACAGCGCTTTGATTTTATACCTTAATCTCTCGATCGAGAGTAGTGAGTAGATAATAAATATCGATAAAGAAGAACGAGCGCACGAACGAGCGAGGAGTGAAGTTAATCATCACACGCGCAACGCGTCTCAGTCGTCAGTCGTCAGTCGTCAGTGCGTGCGTGTGTTCACGCAGTGGACTTTTTTAAAAAATATGGCAACAACAGCACAACAACAACAACAACAACGACAACAACAACAACAACAAGGACAACAACAACGACGACGACGAGAAGGAGAAGGAGAAGGAGGTTCTACTGCAGTAAACAAAGAAGACACGAACGAACCGATACCATGGATTCGAAGAAAAGTTGAATATTTTGGTCCTTTTCGAGTAAACATTAAGCACCTTTTGAAACTCTGTACGGCGGATACTAAAGCGACTGAAGATGGGATTTGGGGGTATACGTTAAAGTTAACAACAACGGCGAATAACAATAACAGAGAACAACAGCAACACGAGACGATATTGAGAATATACGAAGAGTCCACTGAAGTCGAAGGTAACGAAGATTGCATACATTGTGACTGTTGCAAATGCATTGGATGGCATCATCATCCAGTGAATAAGAAACAGTGGCATTTCATAGTTCATACAGATTTCAAGACAAAGGGAAAACCGGAATTGGCCGGGAAAAGAGTTTGTCAATTATGTTGCTGCGCAGTGCCAAAAAATGAAAAAGTATGCACTGTATGCGGAGAAATCGATAAACAATGTTCAATAGTTGACCATCAAACGCATTTATTGCATGGTTTATTGCACGGCAATGGATGTGGACATTTGAAACGAATTAATGGCAGAGAAGCCGGATCAATGGTATTGAGCGGCTCGCAACTCATGGGTTTGTGGGAGAACATCTGCTATACTTTACGAGCGAGAGAAGTTTCTGTCGAAGATGTTTCGCAAAAGTATGGTGTCGAATATAGGTTACTCAATCCAGCGAGTAGTGGAAATACGTGGTACGGAACGTACGGCTACGTCTTTGGCAAAGGAAGCTTTGGTAATACAGTGAGTTCACATAAACGAGCGGGTGCAGATTTTCGAACGTTTCCTTTGAAGCATTTGAGGAGCGATTTCGTAATGACAGGAGGTGAAGATGACCCGATGGTATATTTAATTGATAAATATGTCAATATTTTTACTCTAGAATTAGAAAATAAAGCATCATTCGAAGATTTTAATGATGACGACGAAGGAGCGCTTCTTGAAATTCCAAAAACTTTGGGCGATTTAGTCAAAGCTTTGTTACTTTTACAAAGAAATATTCGCAGAGAAGTTAAAGAAGGCATCAGACCTTTCGAGACGTTAGCAACGCACGGCGTAGGTGCCGTTTTGGCGGGCATTTCAGATGTCGCCAAGAACAGACCTCAAACGAACAAAACGACTCCTAGACGCCACTCGCTTCATCATATTCCTCCTCCTCCTCACCACCACCACCACCAAGAAAATGGCACCACTGCGACGAATAAAAAGCGCTCTTTCCAAGAGATTAAAAAAGAAGAAGAAGAAGAAGAAGAAGAAGAAGATATAGTAGAAGAAGAAGAAGAAGAAGAAATGGTAGAAGAAGAAAAGAAAGAACTAGTGAAGCACGATTCCGTATTTGTTTCTGCGGCGAAAAAGCTAAAAATGGCTGTGGGATCTGGTCTTGCATCTGCGTTTGCAAGAACGCTCAGATCACCTACGTCGCTATCAGCATCTTTACAGCATTTACAACCGACTATTAGACAAGATCCTTTACCTAAAGAACCAATGGTTGAATGGAACCGAGGTAGCTTATCGGGTAACCCCAATCCAGCAGCGCAGACGAGATGGACTTTAGAACGCGTGAACGTTGCCGCCAACGCTTGCGTGATAGTCCTCGCAGATAACAAAGGAATGTGGTTAGGTAGGCAAGACGTTCGTAACTTTGCTCGTTTCAAAGGTGTCGGTGATACGGGGCTTCTAGACCACGTTCTGAAGACGATTGCCGATCACCCAGTCGTAATGGATGGCAAAAATGGTCCAAAAGATGTGAGAGCAAAAGTACGACGACGAAACAATCCAACGAATGCGCAATTAGAGTACCAGTTAGAGATGCCGAATTCGAAAATATCACCGAATTCCCCATCTTATTCGCTTCCACCTGATCTTCATAGCCTATATTCTGATATGCCTATAGTAGAAGCTCCAGAGGAGAAGTTTCCCACAACAGAAAGCGTTCGCATACTGCGCAACGGTACTACGACCAGGGGAGCGACTCGTCAACAACCAGGTAGAAACCAAAGAGAGACGCGTGAAACGACGACGACGACGAATATGAACGCCGCGGTGACTGTAAAAACAGAGAATAAAAGTCAACAACAACAACAACCGTCAAGGACAGGAACTAAGTCATCATCAATGGCTCCGCTCACGCCTCAAATTTGTTCAAATCCAAACGCTAAAACCATCTCGGAACTCACAGCGTACGACGTCGATAAAGATTTGAGAGCAGTATATCAGGATTGCTTAGAGAGTTACAAACCTGCAAGAGTTCAAGCTGGAAATAAGATTAGAGTCACTTGCAAAGGTGCACATCTGACCAACGCCGCTCGCGTATTGCTCGATACGAAGCAATTTGTCAAAACGTATGTGGATATTGATGACTTGTTGCACATGAACGTCCCTGCGAATCTTAAAAATCCAAAACCGACGCGCGTACTCGTGACTGCGATTATCGATCGATCCAATTCGGGACCAAAAGTATCTGGATTGGGCGGTGCAATCATGGGAAAGAATCGACGGAAACTTGGTGTGGAATCCAAGCCACCGCCGGAGATTGTTTTACTCCCGGTTCCGTGCACTTTGGGAGATCTGAAGCGAGAGGCCACTAAGGCGTTTGCAGATTTGTACGTTATCCTCACAAAATTCAAGATTTCCACTATTAAAGGCTACGAAAATCTTCCAGATTCAACACGATTGAACAAGAACTCGTTACAGCACGCTCACGCAGAAGCTTTGGGTGAAGGTGCGGACTTGGAAAGTGAGTTTCGTTACCAAGGTGGACTCGACCAATGGGTCGTGAAGTGCCACTGCGGGACAAACGATGACGACGGAGAGAGAATGATTGCGTGCGATCTATGCGAGATTTGGATGCACACGAGATGCGTTGGAATTGATGACGAGGCTACGACTCCAAAGAAGTTTACTTGTCACGAATGCGCCGGTTTATCAATTACAGACTTTTTGGAGTCGAAGAAACCAAAAATTAAAAAGGCAAGACCCGGACCGAGGGAAAGAAATTAGCAGAAACGTATATATAGAGCTACTTATAATTGAATTGATTATATTATTCACACACACAAACACACGCTATTTAAATTAAAAGGGAAATTATTCATTCCAGCGGCCTTTTTGCTGTTCTTCCGTCGGCCCTTGCTGAGCTTTTGCGAAAGAACTAGGTAACATGGCAAATTTCTGGAGTTTTGGTACATACGCTCTTTGAGTAAAGTTATCATACCCGTTCGCCTCGATTGCGTCTAAAATATCTCTGTAAACATCCAACGCTGACCAGACTGGCCATCTAGCATCTTTGTTTAAGCAGTTAACGCCAGCTTCAGCACTGGCAAAGCACTCTCGCGCTCTAGCGATTTGAAATTTCATAAATTTGACCCAGCGCTCGTCAACTTTTCCGTCTTTTACTAAACCAGTCAAAACTTCATCTTCGGTTATCCCAAACGCGGCCAAATCCTCCAACGGAACGTATATACGATTGCGTTCTCTCGCGTCTTCGCCGACGTCTCTGAGAATATTCGTCAACTGGTTCGCTAAACCCAACGATAACGCAGCTTTATATACCGACTGTAAGTCTCCTCTATACGTTTCATCTACTCCCATAATCGGCATTGACATCAAGCCAACGGTACCGGCGACGCGGTAACAATACTCATACAACTCATCAAAATTTTCATATCTCGGTTTTACTAAATCCATTCTCATACCATCAACCATATCCCTAAACGGTTGTATATCAACCGGAAACTTACTGACCGTATCAGCAAGTGTAGCGTCGATAACATCCATTGGCTTTCCAGCGAAAATATTCTCCAAGCGTTCTTCCCATCTGTCCAACGCCTCTGGCGTTATATGCGAAGCGTTTGGGCCATCTACGAGCTCATCCGTTCGTCTGCACCAGACATATATCGCCCAAATCGCTCGTTGTTTTTCCTGAGTCATTAATTTTGTTCCTAGATAAAACGTCTTTGCGTATTCTGCGGTAACTTCGCGGCATCGCTCAAACGCTGGATCTAATACAGCTTGTACGACTTTGATCTTTGGTGCTAAAATCCCAGATTCTTGCCTTTTAACGCACGCTTGTAATGCAAATAATTCAACTTCTTTCCCATTCGATCTAACGACGTCTTCGGGTCTTCTTTGAAACGATTCTTTCTTTTGTTGATTGATTGTCGACGTTTGCGTTTGCGTCGTCGAAGGTTCCGCCACCGCCTCTCTCGCTTGCAACGGCTGTCTTATCAGCGATGACGATTTTGATGATGATAATAAATTATTTTGCGCTCTCCTTTTATTGTTATTCGTAGTAGTATTTAACTTATTCGTAGCAGTAGTAGTAGTAGTTTTATTATTGTTGTTGTGATTATTGTGAGTGATTACTACTCTTTGTTTTGCTGTAGTCATCATCATCATCATCATCGGAATAATAATAATAATAATTGAATAAAGCGCTCTCAACCGCTAAAAAAATTTATTAAACCGCTTTTTACTAAGTTTATGAGCAGTTCTCTAATGAATCAGTAGTTGATTAAAGAGTAAAGAAATTCGAATAAAAAAGATAATTATTCGTTACGTTGTGAGCTTTGATTGCGGTTTTGTTATTCGCGCGAGTACGTTTTGTGTCGTTTTCGATTCGTTCGATTATCTTTTTTACCCTGAGATGCTCATCAGCTGCCGCTGACAGCTGAGGCTGCTGATGATGCCTCGAAAAAAGGTCGAAAGAATAGGAAAGGATTTTAAAAATACGCATTGTATGGCAAGTTGTAACGATCGATTGACTTGAATAAATAAAGTACAGCTTGATAAATACATAGAAAATATAGGAGAATAAGAAGAATAGATTACGTGCCACGATATTCTCTCATTCTTTTATCGTGATGGCGCAGCAGGCAGACGTCGCTCTCTTTTCTTCTCACGACGACGAAGCAGACGAGGATTCATTCCTATCGGTGATCAAAATCAAGTGATACCCGAACTGCGTTCGTATAGGTCCTTGCAACTCCATGATCGGTTTTTCGAATACGACGCTATCGAACTCTTTAACCATTTGCCCGGGTTTGAACTCTCCTAAATCGCCACCTTTAGCTTTCGATGGACAGGAAGAAAACGATTGCGCTTCTTTGGCGAACCGATCGAGCAACGTCGACTTTGGTCCTTCTAACAATCGCTCTTTTAACGAAATCGCTAAAGATTCATCTGCGACTAAGATATGCGAGGCGCTCGCTCTAGGCCCAGGTACGATGAAGCTACCGAACGATTTAAATAACGAAACGCCTATTGCCGCCACGCATACTGTTAAAAGTAACAAAAGAAAGATAGTTGATGAGCATTTTTGAAGATAAAGGTTGTATAAAATTAAAACGCACATCCAATGACTGAATAAGTAGCAAAAGCACTCGCGGCTTCGGCGACATCTGCGACTTGATTCGTCGCACTTGCAATGGTAGTCATTCTTTTTTTTTCTGATGTAATTATTACGTTTGATGTATCATCATCGTTTTTACTATTTTTAATAACGTAAACGCTACGATTTTTTTGCTTTGTACCTAATTTGCTTCGTCGTCTCGATGATACAACTGCTACAGATGATGATGATGATGATGTGATTAAAGTTTGTTGATGAGACATTATGATTTTGATAGTGTTGTTGTCGAAAAGGTACCGTATAATTATTTGGATGTAATAAAAACAGATAATATATTTGATATTATTTTCCTCCGCCATCCGCCCGCGCGTGCGATATAAAATTTTTATTTGCTAAAAATATTATTTACAACGCGATAGTAAAAACACTGCCAATGACTGCGAAGACAACGGACGCGATCATCGAACGACGAGCGCTACTGGTACTACT